>TARA_R110002096_G_scaffold416576_3_pt1 | contig 277297 bp, 277 predicted proteins | sample TARA_R110002096 | Tara Oceans TARA_R110002096 (sample SAMEA4397295) | marine metagenome | biome: Polar Biome; feature: [DCM] deep chlorophyll maximum layer (ENVO:01000326); material: water (ENVO:00002006), including particulate matter (ENVO:01000060) such as... | depth 35 m
CGCTATTGAGCTCGATAGCAGTGTCACCGTCAATTATAATGTCATCGGTGCTGCTTCACATGGCGGCGGCGATGTAGCTCTTGCCGCTCACTACCAAAAATTGGCAGTTTTTGACCGCGGCTTTGAATTAGGTCGTATTGACACACTTTTGATTGCTCTGGATCCTAATTATGACGACATACGAGGAAGGCGCGCCGCAGCACTTGAAGACGCCAAACGTTATATCGACTTTCTCGAAAAAAATACGGATCCAGAACGCGACCGTAAACTCGCACTTTACATCGATGCATATCTTGATCCGTCGCTACGTGATGTTGCCCTGGAAGCCCTCGACAATGATATAGAAAACAGGCAGAAGTCAGCGTTCATTGGCGCGTATATGCTTGGTGCTGGTACCCGTATGGCACGACATCTTGAGCTCGGTACCGAGAATAACGGCCTTAACCTGCGGCGCATTTATAGCCCTGTTGGAAGACCCTTGTTTCAGCACAAGGCTTTCCGTGATTACCTGATCAAGATCGGAATGCTCGACTATTGGAAAAACAACCAATTCCCTTATAATTGCAGTGCAGTAGACATCAACGATTTTGAGTGTCATTAGATTTTTCAACATCTTGGAAACAAACCCGGAAGGGAAATATATTTCGATGAGTGAAAGCTGGGACGATTATGCGGATGACTGGGATCTTAATCCTGACGTGATCCGTTATGCAGATAACGCCTATGAAACATTAATCCGTGAGATAGACCTTGCCGGATTAAACATACTCGATTTTGGTTGTGGAACGGGATCACTGGCAAAAAAAATGGCTGCCATTGCTGCACAAGTGGTTGCAATTGATAAATCCGCGAAAATGATCGAGGTTTTGGCGGCTAAAAAAATCAACAATATAGAAGCTCTGGACCTTGACATATGCAAAGCCAATCTTAAATCCGTGCCAGCTTTTCGCCGGAAATTCGATCTGGTCACCGCATCATCCGTATTTAGTTTTGTTGCGGATTATCATGCCACGCTTAGCATCATCAAAAAACACCTTGCGCCAAATGGTCGCTTGGTTCAGTGGGATTGGTATTCAGATGGCACTGGAAATGGGTTTACCACCCAAATGATTGAAACCGCATATCAGGAAGCCGGCTTTTCTTCGCTTAAAATAGAGAAAGCGTTTGATCTAACCAGCGAACGCGGCACAATGTCTGTTATCATGGCCATTGCATCGCCACAATTTTAGCTAATCTTTAACTCTGTTTTAACGCCTTATTGTTATGGTCTGTTCATGAAAATTCAACGCGTCATTGGAACTTTGCTACTACCGTTATTCCTTGCGGCCTGCTCAGGCTCAGCGAATATGGATGTAGTGCGGGCTCCCTCGCCGGTTTACCCTGACGTCACGGCGTCGAAACCTGTACCACCCGTCAAGGTCGTCTCGGCAGGAAACTGCGTAGCCGAAAACGGTAAAGTCGGCAGACCTTATACGATCAGCGGCGTTCGTTATACACCCGCGAGAAATCCCAATTACGATAAAACGGGTGTTGCATCCTACTATGGAAAAAATCACCACGGCAATCAAACCGCCAATGGCGAACGCTTTAATATGAATGCATTATCCGCGGCTCATACCACATTGCCGCTTCCTACTTGCGTCAAGGTGACAAATTTAAAGAACAACAAGTCCATCATCCTGCGTGTCAATGACCGCGGCCCCTTTGTCAAAGGGCGCATTATTGATGTATCTTACGCTGCCGCCAAGGAACTTGATTTTATCGGCGCCGGCATAACTCAAGTTCGCGTCGAAGCGATGAATTAGCCAAAAGGCGGTACCTCGCGCTTTAAATCCGGTTCGTTGTGGATGAATATAAGCGCGACCCCGCAACGCAGATCACCATCTTTGTCGCGGGCACAATCATTAATAATTTCCGGCTTCAGATTTTTTGCTTCCAACTTTTCAATAAGCTGGTCAAGATCGCGGTAACCCACTTCAAAATTAATCGACGCCGACGCATTTGACAAAAACTGATGGTCAATAATCCAGCCGCCGACAGAGGTAATTGCGTCCTTCACCGTGGTGATAACACTATTTCGTTCCTTATCTGTTATTATCTCAAATCTTAAAAAATCCATTTCCATTGCATCCAAAACGTGCGTTTGCAGCATCATAATAGATACCAATCGGAAATATCTACCTTCGGCAGTTTCGGTCACAGTTTTCCGAGACTGCCATTTTTTTCAGGCGCATTTCCTCCATAGAAAGCCGAATGACCTAAATCAAATCGGTGCGCCTGAAATCTATTCCAGCGGTACTGTACTATTAAAAATATCCTTATCGTATAGCCAGCGGCCATCGGTCTGCTTTTTCCAAATCACAATAGTATTCCCCTCGTCATTGATGACCGTACCATCAAACAATCCCAGCTTTGCTTTATATCGTCCTACTTCAATGGCGGTATCACCATGAACTTCTAACGATATAGTCTCCAGATCCAATATATATGGATTTGCAAATGCCAGATCACCTTCGATCATCTGTCTAATACCGGACTGCCCCTTTGCTTGGATCCGGTTAGGTGGATAAACCGTTGCATCTTGAGTGTGTACGCCCAAAACCATATCAACATCCCGAAGCAAATATCCCTGCTCATATTTTATATTCTGCGCATCAATAGCTGCGCGCACACTTTGGTCGGATTGCTGCGCATTGGCGCATCCGAAAAGCAGAATGCCTGCTATAATCAAATATCTCATGGAAGCTCTCCTTGTTATTTATGATCATCGCTCATTTGTGGGTCCGTTGCCCATTCAAGATCAAGCACATTCATATAATCAAAGGATTTATTATGTGCTGTGGCGATAAATGGTAATAATGCAAAAATAAGTATACGTTTCTTCACTTGTCTTCCCCCTCATATTTTGTTTCTATAAACAGGAATTTTATTGTCGTCTCACCAATATTGATAAGCTCATGCCAATTGACACCGTTACTTTTGCCTGAATTTCCGGTGATACTTGTGCTTTCAAATGTCCCGCGCTCGCTTGTCACTCGCAAAGTTCCACCCGAAACCACATAGGTAAAATAAGGCCCGTGAGTATGACGGTCCTGCCCAACACCAGGTGGGTATGTACAGGTTCCTGTACGGATCTTATCATCTTCGTAAAGCACCTCACAAACCGGTTTACCCTTCCAGCCTGCCTCAATGGTATCCGGAAGCTTATCCTGAGCCAGCGTTGATATTGGAAGTATTAATATGAGAACGAGTAGTTTTTTCATGATCCACCCCGCTAATTCAAATTAGTTGCTTTTGATTTCGGTTAAAATCACATCGAGAACCAATTTCATATTGTCGAAAATTTCTTCGTCGATGATACCACCAAAAGCCGGAGAAAGTAATACGCCGTCGCACACTTGATAATATGATTTTTCGTCGCTAAGAATGACGCTATCTGGTTCATCATAGAAATTGCTATTTTGCACAATATGATATTCCATCAAAAAATCTTCACGGCTTTTCAGGTAAAAGTTCATATCAGCTTGTCCGGCGGTGCTTTTAAAGGATGCTGTTATAACTTTTAATTTTTCTTCATCATAATATGCATCAACCTCTGCCCCACCCATGGCGCGCGCAAAATTGGCTTCGAGTTTTTCTTTTCGCAAACTTGAAAGATCGGCGTCAAGCATAGAGTGAAGCCCAGGTCCCGTGCATTCTTCAGAAGATTGCGCAAAACTGTTTAACGAAGAAAAAAGTGTAATAAGAAATAGTATTAAAATTTTTGTCTTTAACAACACAGGTTATCCTTAAGTTAAATACTCTTGGATATTCCTTTTAAAAGTCCTCGCCCTCAAAGGCAACAACTTCACAAAAAGAAACCAGCAGTAGCGCTTGTCGACATTCGGCTTGAGCGTCACTTTGGCTGTCAAATTGGCCCACAATAAGGCGATTGAAATTTCTTCCACGTACAGATGCCTGAGCGATTTTGATAGGCTTGCCTTCTATAAGCACCGATATTTGTCTTATAAGTGCGGCAATTCCAGGTTCAATGCTCTCACGAAGTTCATAGGAAGCTAGATGGAGGCCGTACCCACCGTCCGGTGCTGTGGCGCGTGGCATGTTTGCCGATGCATTCTCAGAGGCCGCTGCAATCTGGCTTTCATTTGCTTGCTCAAGAAGTTGCTCACGCTCTTCGACTTCGCGTCTTGCAGCTTCAAGTTCTGATTTAAGTGCACTATTTTGTTCCGCCAGAGATTTAAGTTCGCGTTCTGCAGTTGCGATACGCATACCCTGATTAATAAGTGCCTGATCTTTCTCTGCCAGAAGTTCTTCGGCAGTTGGCTCAGCAGGCGCCATCATCTCAGCTTGGCTTACGTCTTCAGATACTTCAGCATTGTCAGGATCATTCATTCCTCCACCGAGAAATCCGTCTACCGTACTGCATGCGCCCAGTAGCATTACAAACGACAAACCGGCAATATTTCTACTAAATTTTATCCCTAATTCGATCATTTAAGCAACTTTCCTATCAATGGTTATTAAATTAACCATAACTGTTAACCATAAGAATAATCAAGGTAAATCATTAGCAAGCTCACTTAAAACATTATTTTCAAGAATAAAATAAACAATGGTCACCAGCAATCAAATCTATCCATCAAATTATCATTCTTTTACCGCTTATTAACCGCACTCTGCGAGAATGCCGGTAGTTGGAGAAACCTAATGAGAATTGCCCTTATAATCGCAGTACCTTTTGTCATATTGCTGAATGGATGTGCAAAGACTATGAATGAAAATGAGTGTCTTGTCGCCGACTGGCGAACAATTGGTTATCAGGATGGTAGCCAGGGCCGTTCGGAGCAGTGGCTTGAACGCCGCGGCGAAGCTTGTGCCGAATTTGGCGTTGCTCCAAATATGGAGGAATATCTAGGTGGTCGAGTGCAAGGACTAAGTGCATTTTGTCAACCTCGGCGCGGTTTCGATATGGGGCTTAGGGGCAACCGTTATGATAATGTTTGTCCGCAAAACCTCGAAGGAGCGTTTCTTTATGCCTATCAAGATGGGCGCGGACTTCGTGACCGACGAGCCAACGTGAACGCAATCGAGCAGGAACTGAATGACACTATTGGCGAACTTGATGCGCTTGATAAACAGATCACCGCTGATACCGTATTTCTCGCCACCGGCGAAATAACGGCTCAGGAACGAATTGATCTGGCTTTAAATCTAAAGGATATGGCTGAAAGAAGTGGGCATCTTCATGAACGTTTACCGCAGATAGAAGCGGATCTGAATGCCGCTCATTACGATCTTGATCAGTACCGCGCCAACATAGCACAAAAGTATCCTGGCGCGGTCTAGTTCTATTTAATCAATAGCAATTATTTTGTCGGTGGTTTTGGCTTGGTCTTGGCAGCTTCTGCCTTGGCTTTGCCTTCCATTTTTTTCATTTCAGCTTTTGCTTTAGTTTCTTCTGCTTTGCCTTTATCAGCCTTTTTGTCCATCATCTCTTTTGCTTTTTCCGCAGATTGTGGTGCGGCTTGGAATGCTGAAGCATTTGAAATTGCAAAACTGGTAGCAACAACGGCCATCGTGATAACTTTTAAATATTTTTTCATTCTAAACTCCTCTGTTGAAAAACAAAAGTTGGCCTTATATTGAGGCCATTTAAAGGCAAATATTTAAATACAGGAATTCAACTACCAAGGAATCAACGTGTATCCTTGTGATTGCAACATTGCATGCGCGGTCATTGCCGAAAGTGAAAACTTAACACCTGGCAGAATATTTTCCCGGGTTACCCCACGAAAAGCAGCCGATTGTCCGCAAATATAAAACTCCACCCCTTCTTTTACCAGCGCCGCAATAACGCTGGCATTGGCATTTTTAACCCCGCCATGGTGTTCCGCGTAATAAGCGTCCTGCGTCACATCAAGCGATGTCGAGCCATGTACAACAATAGCCACTTTAATATTTTCCTGTGGGTGTCCCGCATCCACATGCATATTAATAAATCGCGCTGCAGTCAAAAAAGTGCTATTCACTTTCCCACTCTCTGCTCCGGTGTAGGTATCGTAAACCACTTTAAGCACCTTATCTTTCGGCACCGCCATATCCACGTCAACGCGAACAGTGGATGCAAAATCGAACACTGGTCCCGATATTTGTTGAGCATTCGCCGCCAAACTAAGAATCGAGAGTAAGGCCATAATGATAACGGTCTTCAAGGTCATAATATTTTCCTTTAATAAATTAATTCGCCTTGATCGCTTCTTGATTAGCCTCATCATCGGGAAAATAATAAAACCCAGCGAACATTATGCCATCAACTTCTTCATTATCATTGGAAAGAGGAAGTCCAATAATACTGTAATCAAGATATTCTTTCCGTGACCAGTTTAATTCACCTTGAAAAATATATGGTCGTTTGTTTTCAACCACCCAATCATAACGTTTCTTAGCATGTTGATGAAGCAGCGGAATTTCATCAAGATATTTTCCGGTCAAATCACCGTCAGTTACTTTTACGTTCTCCGACCCAATCAACGTCAGTTTATACCGACGCGGGCTTTCTTCGACGCGCACAAGGGTAATGTGCGGCAAAATAGAGGTAATATCGGCTGGATTAATGTCTTCTCTGGATGGTAAAGCGCGATCACCTCTAATTTTAAGCCAATACTCGTAAATACTTCTCATTTTAACATTTGAAATGTCGTCTATTTCAAAATCGTCAATAAACTTACCGTCTGACATCATCTTTGTCTTTCATAATGCCCCTCACAATTCAGGTGTGGATATAGCGGGTTATTTTCCAATGTCAACACTTGAACGGCGGTAAATAATCGGGTAAAAATAATACCCTTACTTTTCAGTTGGTTAGTTGCGTCGATTTTTTTGAAAAATCAGAATTTCAGTGTGAAACTTTCGCGATAGTTCTATTCGTAAGCTGATTTAACCCAAAATTTCCTTGTAATAATTATAAACATTTAGACCGGTGATTTTTTCTACATCATCTTCGGGTAGCCCGCGTTCCACGAGTTTATCCCAAACTACTTCCATACAACGCGGCGAGTTTAGTTCTTCAAAATAAAGCGGCACACGGCGCACATCAAAGCGCGGCCCCTGCTCTCTTTGCATTTCCTCAAGATATTCCGGTGTCACCACAAGGCGGCGATGATCGCGATCTGAACCGATACAGACATGATCAATGCCAACAACATTAACCGCGTGCATGATATGATCAAAATAAAGCTCAACCATGCCGTAACGCTCAAGGGTCATAAAAGTGCGCATTTGGGTCATGCCGACGACGCCACCTTTATCCGCCACGGCTTTTAGTGCAACATCCGGCATTGCTCGCGGATTCGGGTTAACATCAGCGCAGGTGGTATGGGATATATGAATAGGTCGCGTTGATATTTCCGCGGCATCAAGAGTGGTTTGCACATTTGCATGGCTAAGATCAATTATCATGCCAATGTCATTAAGCTTTTCAATCAGTCGTCCGCCAAAATCAGTGATGCCCGAACCATGTCGCTCCATGCAACCGGAGCCAGCATAATTCTGATAATTATAAGTAAGCTGACAAGAACGCTGACCAACCCCGTAAAACGCATCCACATTATCAAGATCACGCATAAAATGATCTGAATTTTGTGTCAGATAAAAAATTGCCATCTTGCCTTCGGCGCGAGCCTGATCGATATCGGCTGTGGTCGTTCCTTTAAGGTAATACTGTGATTTTTCTTCTATGTGACGGTCGAACCATAGCATCTCTTCAAGGGCTGACTGGAAGCCACCCTCAACCGAAATATTATCCTGACGCGGGTTGCCACACGTGACCGTTATACTACGCATCCCAGCAGCCAGAATTTCTTCGATCAACTCATCCGTAAAAGTGTCCCGGATTTCGCCCATGGCATCGATAACAAGCGCATTTCGCTTCGGGTCCCACGGTTTTCCGACCAGTGCCGGAGTAAAGTTTGGATCGGTGGCTTGCGCAAATGCACCGCTACCAAGAGCAGCCATAAGTGGTAGCGCCGCCGCGCCTGCCATAAATTCTCTTCTTTTCATTTTTGTCTCCCATAAATTCTATGAGATCACCCTAAATGAAAAAAAGGCGTCCATCAAGAACGCCTTTTATAAATTATATCTGTGTCGCTTATTTGAACTTTAAAAACGGTACCAACATTGGTTTGCGTTTCTGATAATCCTTGTAGTCCTCTCCGAGAGCCTCTTCAAGGTCCTTTTCTTCATGTGGTATCGAGATCAGTATCTGTGCTGTAAATAATGTCGCAAACAGCATATGCCCCACGGTCATTGTCGGTGTTGACCAGAAGGCAATAACAAAACCAGTATATATCGGATGGCGAACCAACTTGTAAAAAAACGGTTGAACGAAGTCCAATTTCGGCATTTCGTGGCCTTTGAAATTACTATAAATCTGGTGAAGGCCAAACAGTTCGAAATGATTAATTAAGAATGTGGAAATAAGTACGACACCAAATCCAACAAGCAACACAGCCCACAGAACCATGATCCAAGTGCTATCCGCTGTTTGCCAGATTACTTCAGGCATCGGCCGCCAGTACACATACAGTGCGATCAGACAAAGACTGGAAACAAGGACGTAAGTACTCCGCTCCGCTGCTTTTGGTATTATTTTAGTCCATCCTCTTTTGAACCATGGCCGTGCCATAACACCGTGTGTTAAAGCAAATATTGAAATAAGAGCTGTGTTAATCACTAGTGCCTGACCGGTGGAGCCTACTTCGCCACTGTCGATTGTTTTGCTCACATACGGAAGCATGTCAAAATTGCCAACAAAGGCTATTAAATAAAGAAAGCTTACAAAGAAAAGCGCGTAACTTACCACGCCATACAACAATATTAGTAGTTTACCCATAGTTATTCCCCTCATAGGTTTGTTTAATCGAAACTTACTGTTCTAGGATTTTTTATTATTATTGATGGGAACGTTAGCAGATTGTTGATTTCTACGCAAATTTCAAAAAAAAAGGCGCCACAACGGGCGCCTTGGTAAATCTATTAATATTTTTCTAACCAATCACTTCTTCATAAATTCTCAAGACATTAAGCCCCATGACGCGTTCTAATTGTCGCTCAGAAAGACCGCGGCGCTTTAATCCGTCCCAAATGACTTCCATCCGGCGCGGACCATTCAAATCTTCGAAGTAAAGCGGATATTCCGCCGGATCGATATGCCCCTCTTCCCTTATCAATTCTGCGATATAATCTTCAGACATAGTAAGCCGACGGTGATCACGATCAGAACCAATGCAAACATGATCAAGACCACATACATCGATTGCATGCATAATATGATCGAAATAGATTTCTGTATTCTGATCTTTCGTTACAAATGGACGCATTTGAGTAAGTCCGACCACACCCCCCTTTTCTGCGAGTCGCTTCAAAATACGGTCTGGTACATTGCGAGGATGGTCGTAGAGGTCTTTACAACACGTATGGGAAATAATTATTGGAACTTTCGATGCTTCAACAGTGTCAAGCGTTGTCGCTTCATTGGAATGGCTTGCATCCACCAGCATGCCAACATCATTCATTTTTTCCACCAGCTCATGTCCGAACATGGTAAGTCCTGAACCGTTAATCTCTTCGCAACCGGCACCAGCCCAATTTTGGTGATTATAAGTGATCTGACTTGAACGAAGTCCCAGATTATAAAAGACATCAACATTGTCAAGATCACGACGAAAGTGGGTTGAATTTTGGGTAAGATAAAAAACAGCCATTTTATTCTGTTCTCTTGCTACAGCGATATCACCTACCGTGGTGGTGCGCATATAAAACTGCGGTTTGCTATCTAGAAAACGATTATAATATAGAAGCCATTCCATGGTCAGATCATACGCTTCCTGCTCCTGCACCTTTGGGTCACAAAGGGTCACACAGATAGAGCGAATACCGCTATCGAGCATTTCTTGTACGAGACTATCTTCATAAACTTCACGCAGTTCACCCATGGCATCAAAAATCAATGACTTTCCGTTCCATGGTGTTCCCGTGGCTTCGGCAAATGAAAAATTCGGCAGGATCGCAGTGAGCGGTAACGCCGCCGCTCCCGCTAGAAATTTACGTCTATCAATCATATTATGCTCCCTTTATTCGTTAATTAGGCTCTGATCTTAGCAGTCCAAGCCTGAGAATAACAAGGCTATTTTCATTAATCATTTGACATAAGCTACTTCTATATTGTTATTATATAACCTTGATTATAAAAAAATAAATGCTAAAGGGCGTCAGGCATCGAAATTTGACATGGAGCACACAAAATGACTGAACAAAAAACCACTTCAATTTCCAAACGCGACTTTCTACAAACCCTTGGAATGATTGGCGGATCTGCCGCTGTGATGACAGCCCTCAACGGATTTGATCATGCCTTTGCTTCCGATATGACTGCGCCACCAGAACTTTCAACTTCAGGTAATGGAAAGAAAATCATAGTCCTCGGCGCGGGCCTCTCTGGTATGGTTGCGGCACTTGAACTTAGCAAAAAAGGCTATGACGTCGAACTCTTGGAAGCGCGTGACTTTGCCGGTGGACGTACCAGTTGTTCCCGTAAAGGAACGAAAGTAACCCACGCTACTGGTGAAACACATACTTGTGATTTTGAACATGGACAATATTTGAACCATGGTGCATGGCGTATCCCAGGACAGCATCATTCAACACTTCATTATTGCAGAACTCTTGGTGTTCCTCTCGAAGTTATGCTCAACCACAGTAGCCAAAGTTACGTTTATTCCGACTCCATAGAAGGTCCACTAAAGAATAAGCGTATACGCCGTATTCACATGGAAGCCGACAGAAAAGGCCACGTTGCGGAACTTCTGGCCAAATGTGCTTCGGGCGGAGCTCTTGATGACATGCTATCGGCTGAAGATATTGAAAAACTCCTCACCTATCTAAAAGGAATGGGGCTTATCAACAACGAGACCTTCGAATATCAGGCAAATCAGGTTCGCGGTTATTCAACATATAAAGGTGCCGGTGAAAATTACGGAACCCTTTCCGAGCCGTATGGCTTAAGCGAGCTTTTAAATCTAAACATGGAAACCCGTGAACTAACATCAGATCATCCGACTTGTATGTTCCAGGCAGTTGGCGGTATGGACGCTGTTTCATTCGCTCTTCGTGATGCTCTTCCTCGCGGCGTCATGAAACTGAATAAAGAAGTGACCAAAATTTCACAAACCGACGATGGAGTTTCAATAGACTATAAAGACACCAAAAGCGGCCGCGAGAGAACAACAACCGGTGACTATCTAATCTCCACCATCCCGTTTGCAGTTGTTACCGAAATCGAGAATGATTTCAGCGCAGACATTATAGAAGCAATGAAAACCCCTGCCCCGAGCCAGGTGGCAAAATTCGGTCTTCAGATGAAAACACGCTTCTGGGAAGTCGAAGACATGATTTATGGCGGAACGTCAGCAACCAGCATGGCTGGCAATATCGCTTATCCATCCGCTGATCTTCACGGCACAAATGGTGGCGTAATACTGGCTTCTTATTTGTTTGGTGGTCGCTCTACTAATTTCAGCGCCATGAATATGGACGAGAAAATCGAATACGCCCTTTCCATCGGGGAACATATTCATCCGGAAAAATACCGCGAAAACTTCAATGGTAAAGCCGCTGGCATTATCTGGCAGGATGAAAAATATAATAAATCCGGTTGGTCAAGCTGGCGTGGGGACAGCATCAAAAAACTGCCAACTATCCTTAAAGGTGAGAACCGCGTTCTCTTCGCTGGGGACTGTATCGCACCGCGTCTATCAGGCTGGATGGCTGGTGCCATCGAAGGTGCATGGCTCACCATTGCCGAACTCGACAAACGGGTTGGTATGGGATAAAATCTAAACCATGGCAATCAGTTTCAAGTCATATGAGGCACGCGATAAAAACGCGTGCCTTTCTCTTTTTGATCAGAATTGTCCCGACTTCTTCGCGCCCAATGAACGAGAAGAATATGAAGGGTTTTTAGATACTAATCGATCCGAATACCTGCTTTGCACTACAGAGGGTCAAATAGTTGGCGTTTTCGGCATATTTCCTAAGCGGCCGGGAGAGTGCAATCTTAATTGGATCATGCTGAGCCCGAATACGCAAGGCATGGGACTTGGTACATTGATTATGGATGAAGCACTCAAACAGGCAAAAGATATAAATGCCAGCGTGATCCACATAGCCACCAGTCAGGTCGCCTACAAATTTTTCGAAAAATTCGGTGCTGTAATCGTTCTAGAAACCGAAAATGGATGGGGCCCAGACATGCACAAGATAGAAATGGAACTACAACTGTAGCATATTTTCAGACATCGAAATTCTGAAGACTTTTTGATTGTTATATTATATCATAGATGTTATGTCTCACCCTTTATTGTTTAGGGACTTATGGGACAACAAGATGACTGATAGTTTTAAAGATTTTAGCAAACGTGATTTTCTGCAAGCACTTGGTTTAATGGGTGGTTCTGCCGCCATGATTACTGCCATGGCTGGTTTTGATAAAGCCCTAGCTTCCGACATGACCGAGCCGCCAAAAATGTCTACTGATGGCAAGGGTAAAAAAATTACCGTCCTCGGCGCCGGACTTGCCGGCATGGTGCTTGGTATTGAACTTGAGAAAAAAGGCTATGACATTGAAATTCTTGAAGCACGTAGCTTTGCCGGCGGGCGATGCCAATCTGCTCGAAAGGGTACAGTTATTCATGAAATAGGTGGTGAAAAACAAGTTTGCGACTTTGACAATAACCAATATTTGAACTTTGGCCCCTGGCGTATTGCACAAGAACATCATTCAACCATACATTACTGTCATACACTTGGTGTCGAACTTCAACCAATGATCAATGAAAGCGCCCAAACTTTCATTTACTCGGAAAAAGCAGAAGGACCGCTTAAAGGAAAACGCATCCGTCACCGTCACGCTGAAGTTGACCGAGCGGGAAATATTTATGAACTGTTGGCAAAATGCGCATCCGATGGCTCTCTTGATGACAAAATGACCGCGGAAGACCGCGATAAACTGCTGGAGCATTTAAAATCAACCGGACTCATAAATCGCCGCGAGCTAAACTATGGCGCTGGACGCGCCCGAGGATTTGATAGTTACCCCGGGGCAGGAATGAATTTCGGTGTTTTGTCCGAAGTTTATAATTATTCCGATCTTCTCAACGTTTCAGTGGGTACACGTTGGGATACCTCCGATCATCCGGCCGTTATGTTCCAACCCGTTGGTGGCATGGATATGATTGCAAAAGCAATGTATAAGGCCCTCCCTCGCCGCATGGTTAAATTCAATAAGGAAGTTACAAAAATTTCCCAGACTGAGGACGGTGCACAAATCACTTATTTCGACACTCAATCCGGCCGTGAAAGCGTCAGCATCAGCGATTATTGCATCTCAACTATACCGTTTGGTGTTCTTAATCAAATCGACAATGATTTTGCCCCAGAATTGGTTGACGCACTAAAAAGTCCGCGTAGCGCGCCTGCTTATAAAATTGGCCTTCAGTTTGATCGCCGCTTTTGGGAAAAAGATGAAATGATCTACGGCGGTGTCACTCAAACCGACATTCCGGGCAACCGGATCATCAGCTATCCTTCAAATGATCTTCACAGCCCACACGGCGGAGTACTTCTTGCTGATTATGAATTTGCAGCTTCTGCTGTCACCAATTCAAATCTTTCAAATGAAGCAAGAATTGAACATGCGCTGGCGTCGGGCGAAAAGGTTCACCCGGGTCTATATCGCAAATATTATAACGGCAAAGGCATATCCATGGCCTGGCACAAAGAAAAATACTCCCTCGGGGGCTGGGTCGGCTGGTCGCGGCGCGGCCGCGAGCAAAAACTACCAACCGTTCTTAAAGGTGAGCGGCGTGTGCTCTTTTCAGGTAACGGAATTACACCAATTTTAGATGGTTGGATGGCAGGTGCAATCGAAGGCGCATGGTACACGATGGAAGATTTAGATAAGCGTGTGGCTCAAAGCTAACTCGCCCCTTGCAATATCATTCTAATCCCCTAATATATTTTTTTAAAAATAATAGGGGACAGCATGTATAGCAATCAAAAATTTTCTGATTTCACTAAGCGTGATTTTCTAACACGGATCGGCATGGTCGCCGGCACGTCGGCAATGATGACAGCAATGGCGGGATGGGACCGGGCCATGGCGTCGACCATGACAGAACCCCCAAAAATGTCATCAGAGGGAAAGGGTAAAAAGATCCTGATCCTTGGCGCAGGAATTTCCGGTCTGGTTTGTGCTATGGAGCTGATAAAAAAAGGCTATGAAGTTAATATCCTTGAGGCAAAAGATCACTCAGGTGGCCGCTGTATGACAGCCCGTAAGGGGACTGTTATTGAGGATGTTGGTGGTGAACGTCAGGTCTGCGATTTTGAAAATAATCAGTATCTGAATGTTGGTCCGTGGCGCATACCACCAGAGCACCATTCCACCATTTATTACTGCAAAACTCTTGGTATTGAACTTGAGCCTTTCGTGAACAAGGCTTTTTCCGCCTATTATCATCAAAGCAAAGGTGAAGGACCTCTTGTCGGCAAATCTCTTAGACAATCGGACATTGATATTGATCGCTCTGGTCATGTTGCAGAGTTACTGGCAAAATGTGTAAATGATGGCTTTCTTGATCAAAAACTGACAAAGGAAGATCAGGAACGCTTGCTTGATTACTTGAAATCTACGGGATTGATTGACAGACGCGAGCTTAATTACCGTGCTAACCTCGCCCGTGGTTGGGAAAACACGCCGACGGTCGGAAACGATATGGGCAAGTTGTCTGATCCCTATAAACTTACCGATCTTCTAGAAATTAAACTTGGTGCTGGACACGAAGAACGCGATCATCCACCAATGATGTTCCAACCAAAAGGCGGGATGGACCATATTCCCCGCGCCATGGAAGCAGAGTTGCCAAATGGCACAATTCGCTTTAATTCAGAAATCACCGAGATAAAACAATCAGATAACAATGTATCGGTCACTTACAAGGACACAAAATCAGGAGAAGTAGAAACCGCGACAGCCGACTACGCCATATCCTGCCTCATTTTTCCCGTTCTAAATAAAATTAAAACAGATTTCAGAGATGATGTGATCGCAGGTCTCCGTGCTCCTTCATCCTCTCCAATTGTGAAAAATGGTCTTCAATTCTCTGAGCGATTTTGGGAAACCCGTGAAGAAATTTATGGTGGTATAACCGCAAACGATTTCGACGAAAGCGGTACCATCAGTTATCCATCCAGTGAATTTTTTAGTGATAAAACAGGAGTACTCCTAACATCCTATGCCCGACGGGGTGGTGCAATAAAGCTTGGCAATAAATCTATTGCTGATCGGATTGAAACAAGTCTCGGTATTGGCGAGCAAATTCATCCAGAATATTTCCGGAAATATTTTAACGGTAAAGGCATTTCTATGGCCTGGCATAAGCAGAAATACGCCCTCGCCGCGTGGGTTAACTGGTCACGACGAAATATCGGTCTAAAAATGCCGCCGCTGATGGTGGGAGAGAGCAGAGTTTTATTTAGCGGCAACGGTATGGCCCCGTTACACCGGGGTTGGATGTTCGCCGCCATTGAAGCTGCTTGGCACTCAATTGAAGACCTGGATAAACGGGTCGCCAAAGATTAAGCATGGCAACCGCCTTTACCCATCCATTGGTACCAGTCGTTGCTGCCTACCTTATCGGGCGCGATAAAATACCAACACGGGTACTTGTACTTGCGTCATTCGCATCAGTGATACCTGATCTCGATGTTATTGGGCTTCGTTTTGGTGTTTCGTATGGTGACCAATTTGGCCACCGTGGGTTTTCCCATTCCATATTCTTTTCCGCCTTTATTGCCGCCATGTCGCTTATGTTTTGTAAAAACCTTAAAGTCAGCAAAATTCTTTGTTTCGGATTGATTTTTATCGGCGCCTGTTCCCACGGTGTTCTTGATGCGATGACCAATGGCGGTGGTGGCATTGCTTTCTTCTGGCCCCTTACCGATGAACGTTACTTCTTTTCTTGGCGTCCTATTGAAGTCAGTCCTATAGGCATTAGAAGTTTTATTTCCCCACGAGGCTTTAATGTGCTGATTAATGAATTTCTGATAATCTGGCTACCTGCAATGGCTATCGTCTTTTTGGCAAAAAGAAAACTTCAAATTCTCTCTAGATTGGCTTATAAACGAAACAAATAATTACGGAAACAACCATGTCTTTAAAAAATATTGATAATAAAGTTTTCAGCTATAAAACATTGCGGCTGATTATGGTTTTGTTCGGCAGCTTTCTGATCACTTTTGGCGGTGGCTATGCCTATTTTATCGCGAAAACAGTTGGCGTAAGCCATCTTGATCAGGTCACATGGCCTTTCTTCTTTGCAACGGCGTCTGTTCCCGCAGGAATATTTATGTGCATCGTCGGTAAAAACATCAAAGAACCAATCATCAAAGACGAGGAATCGTCCGATTAAACCCAAAGCCGTCATTAGCTGGAGTACGGGTAAAGATAGCGCATATGCCTATTATATTGCAAAACTATCAGGTGATTATGACATTGTTGGCGCCCTCACCACCATTACAGAACAATATGACCGGGTTTCCATGCATGGGGTACGGGTATCACTTCTGGATCAGCAAATGGAACGCCTTGGCATTCCCTGCCACAAGGTTTATATCCCCGCACCCTGCCCCAATGAAATTTATGAAAAGAAAATGCACGAACTGACTGACACTTTAAAAGCGGACGGAATTACGCATGTAATCTTTGGTGATTTGTTTTTGGAAGATGTGCGTGATTACAGGCTTGCGCAGATGAAAAAGGCCAAGATGGAGTGCGTTTTCCCCCTTTGGGGAAGAAATACAAAAGACCTTGCCAACGAAATGATTGAAAACGGTCTGCGCTCAGTGATTACCACCATCGATCCAAAAGTTTTGGATAAGTCATTCGCCGGGGGACAATTTGGACCTGATTTCCATAACGACCTTCCTGAAAATATTGATCCTTGCGGCGAAAACGGCGAATTCCACTCTGTCACCATTGCTGGCCCCATGTTTGATCGCCCCATCGACGTTAAGACCGGCGAAGTGATTGAACGAGACGGCTTTATCTTTGCCGATGTCATACCACTCTAATATTGCTAGTTTTCTGAATTATCCTGACTATAGAATCACTTTTAAAATATATTAATGTGTTTTCTCTATTTTTACTGTTTAGTAACATCATTTAGTTACGTTAGCTGACAGTTGTATAAAAATTACCTCATTTTGCGGTAGGAAGGAACAACTATGCTCAATAAATCGCCCTTTATTGCCAATATCGTGTTTTGTATCGGACTAATAATTCTTGGTATTTTTACCACGGTAAGCCTCACACTTATTTTTGATCCATCGCAGGATACAACCTCCATCATACTCATTTTTGTCTTTGGTATAGTCCCGGCAACAGCCGGTGTAATCATTACTTATCTCGGCCTTTATATGCGGGATAAAAATAGAAGACGCCGGTACAGAACGAGGTGAATTTGGATGTTCACTTTCCTTTATAAACTGATATCCCTTTAATTAGAATTGTAGTATTATTCTGAAAAAGGGTGAAGAAATGGCTAATAAAAAGAATGTAACAGCGACAGATGTTATTGACTTCTGGTTCAATGAAATTAAACCTGAGCAATGGTGGAATAAAAGCGCCGCTTTCGATAAAGAAATAAAAAACCGTTTTCATGATATATATAAGAAAGCCGCGATTGGAGAGCTGGTCAACTGGCGTTATAAACCATTATCATCACTTGCTGAAATCATAGTGCTTGATCAATTTCCCCGTAATATGTTTCGGGATAAAAAACAGGCCTTCGCAACCGACCCTCTCGCCGTTTTTCTCTGCCAATTTGCAGTCGACAAAGGATTCGACAATGATTTGAATCCGGAACAAAAAGCCTTCATGTATATGCCAATGATGCATAGCGAAAGTGCTGAAATTCATAAGGCTGCTGAATTTCTGTTCAGTGCGCCGGGCATGGAAAATAACTATCAGTTTGAACTTAAACATAAAGCAATCATTGACCGATTTGGCCGTTATCCCCATAGAAATAAAATATTAGGTAGACGGATGAGAAAAGCTGAAATAGACTTCCTTAAAGAACCGAACAGTTCGTTCTAGAGGGACCACCATGCGACATTTCAAAAATAGTCCAAATTATCAGAATGCCGATAATTTTCTTTCACCACGCCTTTTTGAAGATGCGTACGAAAGCATCAAAAACTGGTCTGGGTATGAGCCATCACCACTCAGGCGTCTTGATCGCCTCGCTGCTGAGTTGGGTGTCGACAAGATTTACTATAAGGATGAAAGTGAACGCTTTGGCCTAAAGAGCTTTAAAGCCCTTGGCGGTGCTTATGCCGTCGTGCGTGTGCTAAAAGAACATCTTAGCGTGCTTCTATCTGACCATACGGTCAATGATCTTGATATCCTGGCTGGAAAATATGCTAACAAGCTCAAAAATTTTATTGTCGTAACAGCTACCGACGGCAACCACGGTCGCTCAGTCGCCTGGGGCGCTCAGCAATGCGGTATAAAATGCATGATCTATATGCACAAAGGAGTCAGTGAAAGCCGCGCCATTGCCGTTGAGCTTCTTGGTGCGAAAGTAATCTGGGTTGATGGCAACTATGATGATAGCCTACTGAAAGTGAAGCGAGACGCCATTGAAAACGAATGGCATATTATTTCCGACACTTCTTATGACGGATATACCTATGTTCCCAAATTTGTCATGGCCGGCTATTCGGTCATGACCCATGAAATAGTTTCACAGCTCGGCGATGAGCCCATTCCAACCCATATTATCATTCAGGGCGGTGTTGGCGGTCTTGCGGGGGCCATATGCGCACATGCAGCGGCACTTTGGGGCAAGGAGCGCCCAAAGTTTATCATTGTCGAACCGGAAACCGCAGATTGCCTTCACCAAAGTGCCAAACGCGGACGCCCGAAGATGGTCCATATTGAAGAAGAAACCTTAATGGGCGGTCTATCCTGCGGCGAAGTATCTCTACTTGGATGGAATATTTTAAAAAACAATGCCGATGATTTCGTAGCGATTCCCGATGATAATGTCAAAGCCGCCATGTGTCTTCTGGCTCTTGGCATCGGCGACGATCCGTCTGTGGAAGCCGGTGAAAGTGCCGTCGCGGGTATCGCGCTACTGATGGAACTTAAGGAGCATGACGTCGTTAAATCTGATCTAGGACTCGATGAAAATTCACGAGTGCTCTTGTTCGGCACCGAAGGCGCCACTGATCAAAAGATGTATGACGAGATTATATCCGGCAGCTGATTAATTCGCACCAATCATCATCAGTTCCGCTTCCGCAGGCCAAAAGCCGCGTGGGCCAGCGTCTGTTAGCTCGTTCCAGATTTTTATGGCGTCATCATTGTGCCCGTCAAAATGATCTTTCATGGCGACAGCATATTTCCCTATGACATCCGCTGACTTCAAGAATTCTTCACGCTCGTAATTGCCTTTCAGATAATTTACCGCTGCATGATATGTGTCATTTTCGATAAGTTGATACTCGTCCGGCACCTTGGCAAGTTCTGCCTGCGCAAGTTGATGGTTGCCCATCTTGCGGTGTGCCATATATTTCCAATAGGCAACAGGAATCAGTTCTTCCATATAAGCAAATAATACAGGAACATTTATGGCTTCATCCATGGCAGAGATCACCGTGGCATAATCCCCCGTCGCCATACTGGTCTGCCCAAGATAATATGGGATATTCTGCTTGAATGTGCTTATGGTCAGATCAAGACCGTTGGCAATACCATTGGGTTCATAACTATCTGGCTCATTTTCAACAAATTCGGCTGCCTTGCGGTAATCGCTTATCGCCTGATCCCATTGATAATTACGGGCCAAGTGCCGCCCGCGGTACCGATAAAGGCGGTAGCTTTCCGGAAACTTTTTAAGTCCTTCTGAAAAAACTTCAATCGCTTCAGGGAGCTGGCCGAGATATCCATACCTCCGCCCAAGCCAAGCGTAGCTGTCTTCGCGTTCGGGGGCTATTTCCATAACCGCCTTTGCGATTTCAAGATCTTTTTCAAGATACGCCTGAGTTTGCGGACGATAGACCGTCTCGCGAAACGCCCGACCCGTCGGAGTATGGGTCACGACATAAGCAGCACTAACCACATCATCGTGAGATTGCGCGTCAGCAATTGTAATAAATGATGAAAATAGAATTGCAAAGGCAGAAATCAGCCGCATCTTACGTCTCCTCAGAAGAAAATTACATCTTAGCTTTCTTCTAGGTTTAGCAGTTCCACTTCCGCAAGCCAATATCCCTTATGATTATTGTTGGTCACAGCCGTCCAGATTTCCTTTGCATCGCCGTTATCACCATTAAAGTGATCAACCATACCAATAGCATATTTTCCAAGACTATCGGCACGCTCTAAAAAACGTTCGCGGCTATAACGCCCCTGCAAAAACTGGAGCGCTTCAAAATAATCAAAATTGGAAATAATATCGAGCCCACGTGGAACCGCTTTGATCATTTCTTCGGCTTCTTCGTGACGGCCCATTTTTCTCATGGCCATATATTTATAAAATGACGTTGAAACCAGAAAATCATCTTCATTGCGAAGTTCATTGGCCTCGACCGCCTTATCCATATAATCAATAACTGTAGCATAATCACCAGTCGCCATACTCGACTGCGCAAGATAGAAATAAATATTTCGCTTGAAAGTACTTGGACTAAAGCTGGATTTACCAGGAATCCCGTCTTGAACTGGCACCACGTCAACATTTTCGATCAGTTGCTCCGCACGGCGAAGATCAGCAATACCCTCTTCAAACTGATAGTTTCTTACCAAATGATAGCCACGGTAGCGGTAAAGAGCATAGCTTTCCGGAAATAGATCCATACCTTCGGTAAAAATTTCAACGGCCTTTGCATAATTGCCGAGAAATCCTTCACGACGACCTTTCCAGCTATAAGAACTTTCCTTCAGCGGTGCGGAGGAAAAAACAATCTCAGCCGCTGCCAGATCACCTTCAAACCATTGTTTGGTCGATGGCTGGAATGGTTTATCACTATATGAAACACCCGATGGCGTCATTGTCTTGGCATACGCTGCCTTGACAAGCGGATCATCCGCTACAGGGCTCTGCGCACTTGCTGCAATTGTCCCTACAACCAGTCCCCCCATGATCATCGTTAAAATTAAAAGTTTCATAAAAAAGCCTTTTCCAGTTTTTATTATTATATCATCATGTATATTGCATAAAAAGTAAGGGCAAACCAATGAAAATATTGTTAATCTGTACACATAATGCCTGCCGAAGCATAATCGGTGAAGCAGTATTCAATAAATTAGGCAATCCTCGCATCGAAGCCAGAAGTGCTGGCAGCAGTCCACGAGGAATTGTACACCCCCTTACTCTTAAACATCTCACGCGCCATGACTATGACACCTCAACACTAGAAAGCCAGTCCTGGGATGATTTTTCGGACTGGAAACCTGATGTGGTCATCACCTTGTGTGACCAGGCAGCAGGTGAAACTTGCCCGATTTATTTTGGTGATAGCCTTAAAATTCATTGGGGGCTTCCTGACCCGTCAAAAGATACTACAAATGAATTCGAGAATTTTGACAGTATAATTTCTATCCTGGAGAAAAGAATAGCTAAACTTCTTGATGAGAAGTTTGAAGATATGGACAATAACGACTTAAAGTTATTATTTAATAGAGTCATATAAATGTATAATATTATTATATTTGTATTATTTTCTACATTTATTTTATCAGCCAACGCCGATGAATATGACAAGGAAAATTTTGAAATCATTAATGTCGGGGATGCTGCGTCATCAAACGGCTGGTATGTCACTTATAAGCTCAATGTGAACACTTACGCAATTCTCGCCCCTTACCATTGGCAGGAGACGGTATCATTTCTTATGATCGGAACGGAAAAAGCATTACTGATTGATACAGGAATGGCTTTCGGAAATATAAAACTCAACATAGAAGCCCTCACCGACAAGCCTGTAATTGTCGTCAATACACATAGTCACTATGATCATGTGAGTAATAATCACCGTTTCGACACTATTTATGGCCGTGATCTGGCCTTTACCGCTAAAAATTCATCTGGACACCCAAAGGCTACATGGCAAAATGCCATTCAACCTTCCGCCGTAAGCGGCAAACTACCCAAATGTTTTACATATGATACCTATGAAAGCAAAGGCTTCAAAATAAGCAAATATATTTCAGACGGTGACGTTATCGATCTTGGCGGTAGAAAAATAGAAATTCTGACCACCCCGGGCCACACACCCGATGGCATGTTGTTTTTTGACCGCGCAGCAGGGCTACTTGCCACGGGCGACACATTCTATCCGTCCACCCTCTGGGCACATCGCGCTGATGCTAATTTCAAAGATTACATTGCCTCTGCCAAACGCATGGCGGAGATGGAAGCGGAGGTAAAATATATACTACCAGGTCACGGCGAAATAGTTGCAAACCCTAACTTTCTCGGCAAGCTCTACGATGCATTTCTTGCCATGCGCGATACTGACACACCTTTTGAGGTCGGCGAAAACCGCAGAAAATACGAATTTGATGGTTTTGCAGCCTTAGTCGCTGACCCACCGGAGTAGATCATGAAAATACTTTACTTAAGCACCAACAACATGTGCCGCAGTATTATAGCGGAATCGATCACACGAAAACACGAAATTTCTGATATCAAAGCCATGAGCGGAGGTAGTCATCCCGGTGATGACATCCATCCCGTAGCCCACCGAATTTTAAAAGATAATCATTATAGTTCAGTTAATCTCGTAAGCAAATCCTGGGATAGTTTCGCTTCCTGGCAACCAGACATCGTTATTACCTTGTGTGACAAAGTTTTAAAGCAAAAATGCCCCGCATATGTAGGTGAAGCCGTTCATGTGCACTGGAGTCTTCCTGATCCAGCTACGCAACTCGGAAATATGGAAGAAAATTTTATAAACGTATTTAAAACGCTGGAAAAACGCGTTAATAAGATATTTGAAATAAATATCGAAAATATGGATAAAACCGAACTACGGGTACATCTTAAAAAGGGATTAGAATGATCAATAAAAGGCTTTTCATAATCTTCGCGTCTTTAATCATCGGTTCCTGCGATCAATCACCGAAAGAAAGCCACTGGTACGACGTTATGCCGCGCGAGAGTTGGTCGGCTTATGAGTTTATTGATACCAATCAGGATTGGTTCGAAGTTTACAAACTCACCGACAATACCTATGCAATTTATGAGCCCAATCAGTGGCAGGAAGCTATAAGCTATCTCTTAATTGGTTCTGAACGCGCCATGCTCGTTGATACTTTACAGGGCATAAGCGACCTTAAGCATGTGGTGGATCAATTAACCGACCTTCCCATCGTCGTAATGAATACCCACAGTCATTATGACCATGTCAGCTCAAACTATCAGTTTGATACCATATACGGACTTAACTCCGCCTACACTGCCAACAACGCCAAAGGACACAGTAATGCAGAGATTGGCAGTAGCGTCACACCGGAAACGATCTGGAAAAACCTCCCCAAAAGCTTTTCATTCGATTTTTATGAAAGTAAGGCATATGAAATCGATAAATTCGTCGAAGATGGTGAAGTCATTGAGCTTGGCGACCGTGATATTGAAGTGGTCTTTATACCGGGACACTCCCCGGACAGTGTTATTCTGGTCGATAAAAAAAACCGCATGATGATGACTGGTGACAGCTTTTACCCCGCTCCCATTTACGTCTATTCCGACACCTCAAGTTTTCAGGATTTCTTTTTGTCGTCACAAATTATGTTCGGCTATCGTGATGATGTGGACTATTTACTCCCCGGTCACAATGAAACCATGCAGCCAGCTAGTTATCTAGGTGAACTTCGCGCCGCGACAATGGCGATCATCAACCCAACCACGCCTTTTTCTCAGGGCGATGGCAGCCGATCTTATGATTTTGGCCCGTTCAGCATCATCACCAAAGAGCCTCTTGATTTTGGTATTAGGCAGGGAGAATAGATGGCTTATTTCAATGGATTTAAAGAAGAGTTTTGGACCTTTTTCGACGAACTGAAAGAAAATAACAACCGCGAATGGTTCACTGAAAACAAAGACCGTTACAAATCAGACATCGTAACCCCGTGCATGGATTTTATTGTTGATATGGGCGAACGGATCAAGGATATATCGCCGCATTACACAGCCATCCCCAAGGCCAATGGCGGCTCTATGTTCCGTATCTACCGCGATGCGCGTTTTTCGAAAGATAAACGACCATACAAAGAAAATGCAGGCATACAGTTTCGCCATAAGCTCGGCAAAAATGCCCATGCGCCAGGTTTTTATATCAACTTGAAGAAAGACGGCATTTTTTACGGTGGTGGTATTTGGTTGCCGGAAAGTGAAACGCTTGGCGAAATACGAGACCGGATTTGCTACTACCCAAAAAAATGGCAGGCAGTCATTGAAAATGAAGACATCATAAAGAACTTTGGTGGAATAAGTGGTGATGCCCTTAAACGTCCACCACGTGGCTATGAGGCTGACCACAAATATATTGAAGATATAAAACGAAAAAGCTTCTTCGCCATGAAGAATGAGGCTGACTATAAAATTACCCATAGTGCGAAATTTATTGATGAAGTAGTAAAAACCTTTGACACAGCGTCGCCGTTACTAGCATTTATTTGTGATGCAAAAGGCATTGAGTTTTAAGATTAATTACAGATTTCTTTGGATGATCCATTTACATCGACGGCGACCATAATAAAGTCACTATCTGCACAAAATGTACGAGCGCCCGTAAGAAGTTCCTCACCCCACATTTTTACATTAACCGTGAGTGACTTGGTCCCTATGCGCACGACCTTCGCAGAAAGGTCGACAATTCCGCCAATATTAATCGGTGCCATGAAGTTGGTTTTTTCAAGGCTCGCCAGCACCATTACTTCGCGGCATTTTTGCGTCGATGCAATAAAACCCGCCTTGGCCATCAGCGAAAGCCCATGACCGCCGAATAGCGTACCATGATGATTGGTATCATCAGCAAAAATCAACTCAACTATCCTGAGATCCGCATCCGGCTCCGCATGGCCCCGCTGCGCCATTTTCATATCTTTTAAGGAGGTGCTATCTGCTCCGGCCACCGAAACCATATTGAAAATACCACTTGTACAGGTAACGCGTTCTCCAGTAAGCATATCTTCTGCTTGCATCACCACCTCAACCTTTAATGATCTTCTACCGGCGCTTATGACTGTTGCTGCAAAATCGACGATATTTCCCTTGAAAGCGGGTTTTACAAAATCAATATTATCACATGACGCAGTTACAAAATGACGGCGCCCATAACGGGTTGCGGCGATGAAGGCAACCTTATCCATATAACTGAGTGCCGCTCCGCCGAACAATGTCTCGTGGTGATTTATATTTTTGGGAAAAACAATATCGGTCAAATGAATGGTTCTATTGGTGCGGTGAACCATCTACAGATCCTTGATCATGGTAATGACCGGCACCTCTACACCATTTTCGGCTGTATCCATTCCACGGTCCACTTCTTTAAAACCGTGCTTCTCGTAAAGTGGCAGACCCGCGAGTGTCGATCCAAGGGTCATTTTATTGAAACCGCCCTCCTGTGCCGCTTCTTGGCATATCTTCATAATGTAACTACCAATTCCCTGCCTTGCCCAATCAGGGTGACAGTACATAGCCCTTATTCTGGCCCGATCAGTTTTTGGATCAAGTAACTCCGCACTTCGTCCTGGGCTATGACTACCGCCATAAAGGGTTGCACGTTTACCCCAACCGCCGCAACCGACAACAGTTTCATGATCCGTACCTTCACCGTGGAGGACAAGAAAATAAGTCTGATCTTCAATCAATGTTGTATCAATTCCCATAAATTGAAATGCGACTTCGATCTGATCTTTTGAAAGAAATGCCTTTTGCAGTTCTATGATCGCCTGATCCATCAGATCTCGGATCACTGGAATATCATCCATAGTTGCTCGCCGGTGGGTGAATTTTTCGCTCATTTCAGTTTCTCGCTCTTGCAAAGAGTTTTGTTTTGGTCTTAAGTGGTTACTGAAAATACCAAAACATATATAGCGGGATTTGTCATGAAAATTTTTCATCTTTTGTTGATCATCGCAATAAGCAGCGTAACGGCACCAAGTTTCGCCCATGAGGACCCGGAACAATCCGGATATATTCAGGTTGATGGCGGCAAAATATGGTACCGTTTAAACGGCCTTGAACATGTTGGAAAAATGCCAGCAATTATAGCAATGCATGGTGGACCCGGCGGCACGCATCGCGGTCTTATGCCTTACGTAGAGTTGTCGGACACATATCCGGTTATTTTATATGATCAGTTGGGTAATGGTATGTCGGCGAAATTTGTTGACGATATAAATGACCAAACCACTTGGACCGTCGAACATTTTGTCGAGGAAATCAGTCAGATTCGCGAAGCGCTTGGCCTTGATGAAGTTATCATCGCTGGTCACAGTTGGGGCGGGACGCTTTCCGCTGAATATGCGGTCAAGAACGAAGACGGTCTTCGCGCCGCTATTTTCGGTAGCCCGTTAATTAGCACCCCGCAATGGGTTGCTGATAACCGCGAATGGATTAGCATGTTGCCTGAGAGATATCAGGACGCCATTAATACACATGAGGCAGCCGGTACCTTTGATGATCCTGAATACCGCGAAGCGGAAAATGCGTTCTACGACGAACATATGTGCCATGGAGAATGCGTCGACCGTGGCTATAGAGATAATGGTAAGCCTGGCAACCGCGATATGTACCAGACTATGTGGGGACCCAGTGAATTTACCGCAAACGGTACTCTACAGAATTATGACATTAGCCCGCTACTTCACACGGTTGAAGTGCCCGTTCTAATGATCTGCGGCGAATATGACGAAGCAGCACCAAAATCCTGTAAAAAATTCGCAGATATGGTTCCTGACGCCACGAATGTCGTTGTCCCAAATGCCGGTCACGCTATCCTCTCCGAAGGCAAAGACCTCGTCGTTAGCACCATAAGAGAATTTTTGACTGAAAAACTAAAATGAAGCAATCACCTGAAATAAAATATAGCGCATGTCCCCATGACTGCCCGTCGACATGCGCACTTGTGGTCGAAAAGATTGATGACAAGACCATCGGCAGACTGAGCGGAAACCCAGAGAACAGCTACACGGCTGGTGTGATCTGCGCCAAAGTCGCGCGCTACGCCGAACGCACACATCATCCGGACCGTCTTACCGTACCGCTCAAGCGCACGGGTCCAAAAGGATCGGGTGAATTCAAAGAAATATCTTGGGATGAGGCTCTTGATACAGTTGCAACTGCCTTTCAGGACGCTACAGAAACACATGGTCCAGAAACCGTGTGGCCATATATGTACGGTGGTACCATGGGATTATTACAAGGCGGTAGCATGGAAAGGCTTCGCCATGAGATGGGCTATAGCAATATGCGTTCCACCACGTGCGGTGGCCTCGTTGATACTGGTTGGCTGGCAGGGTTTGGCCGCCGTATTGGACCCGACCCCCGGGAAATGGCTGAGGCAGACTTAATCGTCATTTGGGGAACCAATGCGGTCTCCACGCAAGTTAACGTCATGACCCATGTTGCGCGCGCAAAGAAAAACCGTGGCGCCAAAGTCATCGTCGTTGATCCTTATGAAAATCCAACAGCAAAAACAGCGGACATCCATATTGCACCGCGTCCCGGCACCGATGGGGCGCTGGCCTGCGCACTGATGCACATTGCTTTTCGTGACGGATTTGCTGATCGCGACTATATGACGAAGTATGCTGATGTTCCAGTCGAACTTGAAGAACATCTTCGATCCAAAACACCTGAGTGGGCGGCGGAGATAACTGGCTTGACTGTTTCAGAAATCGAAATTTTCGCTGATCTATATTTAAAGACCGAACGCAGCTATATACGCCTTGGTTACGGTCTTTCGCGATGTCGCAATGGTGCGGTCAATGTCCATGCGATCTCAAGTATTCCAGTGGTCGCTGGTAAATGGGACGTGCCAGGATCAGGCATTTTTTTTAATAGTGGCGGCATATATCATTTTGATTACACCCTGATCGAAGGGCTTGATGTCGAGCGCCAAGGCGTTCGAACAATTGATCATTCCCGTATTGGCCCCGCACTTCTGGGTAACACCGATGATCTCGGTGATGGCCCGCCAATTACCGCCATGATTGTTCAAGGAACTAACCCAGCCGCCATCGCACCAGAACAGCACAAAGTCCACGACGGACTGGCACGCGACGATTTATTTCTTTGTGTCCACGAACAGTTTATGACAGAAACAGCTCTTTTTGCAGATATTGTCCTTCCCGCAACCACATTTGTCGAACACGATGATATTTATAAAAGTGGGGGTCACACATTCATACATTACGGACCACAACTCATTGAGCCTGTTGGTAAAAGCCGCTCCAATCATGAAGTTATATGTGAATTGGCGAAACGTCTTGGTGCAAAGCATCGAGGGTTTTCGATGTCAGCAAATGAAATCATCGATGAAACCCTCAAAATATCAAGTTACCCTGACTTGGCGAGCCTGAGCGCGACACATTTTTATGATTGTGTCGAAAGTTTTGAAAAACACCATTTTATTAACGGTTACGACTGGCCAGATAAAAAATTCCGTTTTAAACCAGGATGGGAAAATATCGGCCCGCGTGGTCACGAGCTACCTGCCCTTCCCGACCATTGGGATGCACCTGGTGGAATGGATGAGGATCACCCTTTCAAACTGATAACACCACCAGCTCGAAATTTCTTAAATACCAGCTTTAACAACACGCCATCATCGTTAAAGCGCGAACAAAGACCAACATTGCAAATTCATCCTGAAGATGCAGCCAGAACCGGCATAAGTGACGGTGATAATGTTACGATCGGCAACATGCATGGTCAGATTGACTTATTTGCAAAAATAGTGCGCGGTGCAAAAGTCGGTGTGCTTGTCGCCGAGGGTATATGGCCAAATGCTAGCTTTAACGGTGGTAAGGGCATAAATATACTGGTCAGTGCAGAAGTTGCCGCCCCCAACGGCGGCGTCGTTTATCATGACACTGGTGTTTGGCTTAGACGAATTTAATTATTTAGATAACGCTAATTGAATATTAACCTCTCAATCCTATACTTCCATACAGTGTTCCATTATGTTGTATCGGGAGAGTTTAAGGGTGCTAAATGCTTTATCAAACAAGCACTTAAAATATTTTTATCGGATTATTTGCCTGCTAGTCTTAGCAGCCATTAGTTTTTCAGCTGCCAATTCACAAGAGCTCTTCAGTGAACTTAGCCCTTCCGAAAGAGAGTGGATAGAAACTCACCCGACCATAAAAGTATCAAATCCTACCTCTATAGCTCCGTTCATATTCTCTCAAAATGGTAAAGTTGATGGCTTTGCCGTTGACTATCTCAATCTGATCACATCGAAAGTTGGACTAAAAATAGAGTTCCCCGAGCAAGGCCCCTGGCCCACCATGATGCAAATGCTCAGAGACGGAGAAATCGACCTCATTCAAGGTGCAGCGATTGACGATGAACGAGCAGAATATATTGCTTTCACCGAACCATATCTGAAAATCCCACTCGTAAATGTTGGTCGTGAAGGAGCAGCCAAAATTGACAGTGCAGATGATTTAGTTGGACAGAAAATTGGCCTTGTTCGCGGATATGTAACTTCAAATGAATATTTGGACAAATACCCGGAACTTGATTTTACTCTATTCGATACGATTGAGGATGCTCTCAGGGCGGTTTCATCTTCACAGATCGATATTTTCACAGGTAATCTTGTCACTGTTAATTACTCAGTACTTAAACATTTCATTCCAAACCTTGAGGTATTAGGCCAAAACACATTCATGAACAACAATTCACTTGATCACCGTTTGGGCGCAATTAAAGAGAATAAGATCCTCGTTGATATCCTACAAAAAGCAATGAATTCTGTAACCAACACTGAATTTATCGCTATATCACAAAAATGGCAGACCAATAATACGTTGGTCCAAGATCATAATATTCAGCTGTCGCAGGAAGAACTCGACTGGATAAACCAGCATCCAACTGTGATTGCAGCCAACCCAACGGATGTAGCACCATATAGCTTTGAAGGTAATTCTAAGGTAGAAGGCATTGTCGCCGACTACCTGCGTCTTATTGGAACCAAAGTGGGGTTGGAGTTTAAATTTGCCCCGCAGGAAAGCTGGAACAGTATGCTTGAAAGCTTCAGAGCTGGCGAAATTGATATAATTCACAGCGCTGCCCGTGATAATGATCGCGATCAATATATTTCATTTACGTCACCTTATATGTCGACACCTTTTGTAAATATGGGGCGTGTTGGCTCGCCGCGCATTAACAGCATTGAAGATTTGAAAGACAAACGCATCGGTGTAATCAAAGGGTATATCAACACCTCTGTCTATTATGAACATTATCCCCACTACACTTACGTTGAATTTGATCATGTAATCGATGCGCTACATGCACTCTCGACCTCTCAAATAGATGTCTTCTCAGGCAATCTTTTTTCTATCAACTATTTTATTTTGCAAAATTACATTCCTAACCTTGAAGTTGTAGGCGGAGATTTCACACTCGAAAACGAAATACTTGACCATCATATTGGTGCATTGAAGGAAAACCAGATCCTAATCGATATCATTGAAAAAGCGATGATGGAAATCAGTCCCGAAGAATTTATGGCCATTTCTGAAAAGTGGCAAAAACAAATAAATGATCATACTGATGTCGACCTCAGCGCTGCTGAAAAAGTCTGGTTATCCAAGAACAAAACAATCTCAGTAGCCCTTGACAAAAATCTTACTCCACTGGTGTTTATTGATGCAGAAGGAAAAATCGACGGCATTACTGGTGATTATCTAAAGCTTATAAGTGAAATGCTCGGTGTTTCCTTTGAATGGGTAGGCAACGAGACATTTGCAGATGGAATGGCAAGAACAAGAGCTGGAGAGGCACATATGATTGCTGTCATCTCTGCTACACCTGATCGAGAAGAATTTTTGACATTTACCGAGCCGCACGCAGGCATCACTCAAATGATTTTCGCACGAGATGACGGCTATATGTACGGCACACCTGACGCTCTCGCGGGGAAAAAAGTTGCCCAAATTACTGGCTATGACAGCACCGCAAACATTAGACGTGACTACCCTGAGATAGAAATCATTGAAGTAGATTCAGTACCAGAAGCACTCCAGCTCATTTCAACGGGGCAAGCCGATGCCCACGTTGGCAGTGTACCGATCACTGCTTTTGCATCGGCGGAAGAAGGGATAACCAATATAACCGTGGTCGGTGAAGCAGGATACCGCAGTAATAATGCAATGGCTATTCGCTCAGACCTACCACTATTTGCCAGTGCCATGCAAAAAGCCATGAAATCTATCACTGCACAACAAAAAGCAGAGATATCGCGCCGTTGGCTCGGTATTGAGGCAAGAGCATCCGTTGACTATCAATTGGTCTGGCAAATTATTGCCGCTGCTGCTGCTATTATTGTCTTCTTTATCTACTCAAATCGTAAGCTTAAAGATTCGCGCCTACGCGCCGAAGCGGCAAATGATGCAAAATCAAACTTTCTTGCCAATATGAGCCACGAGATAAGAACCCCGCTTAACGCAATTATGGGATTTTCTGACGCAATGCTCGCCGGTCTTGGCGGTGAAGTTACCAATCCAAAGCATCAGGAATATTTGAAAGACATTAAGAATAGTGGTGAACACCTTGCCACCGTCATCAAAGACATACTCGATCTATCCAAGATAGAGAGCGGCAAATGGGTGCTGCAAGAACAATCGTTTCTTCTTGATCATTGTGTTGAAGACGCGCTCAAAATCGTAGCGACACATGCGAAGCACAAAAACATTGAAATTAATCTGGATATGGACCGACCCGCAAAAATCTTCGGTGACGATCATGCCATCCGCAGGATCATCATCAATTTACTGTCCAATGCCATTAAATTTACCAATGCAAATGGCCAAGTAAAATGCAGTGTCTCTCACGAAATAACCGGTGGAGTTTGTCTTGCAATCGCTGATAACGGTATCGGCATTCCGGAAGACCGGCTCGACGATGTTCTCAATCCGTTTGAGCAAAGCCACAATGACCACCAGGTTAATGAAGAAGGTACTGGCCTTGGCCTTCCAATAGTTAAAAACCTTGTTGAGCTTCACGGCGGTACCTTTGAGCTTAAGAGTGTGCTCGGTGAAGGCACGACAGCTTCAATACATCTGCCTTCAAATCGACTGGTTGCCTAATCGAGCGCCTTTTCATCATGAACACAATCGGCAAACTTTGTTGATATGGTTGACAGTGTGACAAATGTCGGACGCATAATATTAACCGAAGGCGATAATCTTGCTAAAGAATCGAGCAAGGAGATTCTGAGTGGAATAGTGAAGTGGTTAAAATAGAAAATCAGCGGCAGAAACATCTGATACCAATAAGGTATCAAGGGTGATGCTATTTCCGTTTGCTTCCGTTATCAGAACGTCTGAACCATTTTGAACAATGGAGAGATCGCCAAATAAAAGATTCGTATCCGTTAGATCAATTTTATCCTGACCATCGTCGAAACCAAAGATAATATCGTCGCCCCAATTCAGATGCATCATTACAAATGTTTCTTCATTTGTAGTAGCGTTAAAAATGTCGTTGCGCTCTGTACCTTCTTGTTGAAAATAAGGTTTCAAATTCGATAAGTCTAGAATAGGGTCCCAATTTCCACCATGCCCAAATATCAGATAACTTTCCCCGCTGTTTTCTTCGGCATTACCCGCGCCATCAGCAAAGTAAGCACCTATTACAATATCATCAAAACCATCGTTATTAATATCACCAGCATCAGATACCGAGTACCCACTGTTATCCCCAAAATCCACTCCTTGGACCACGAATCCATGTTCGCCATCTAAACTTGAAAGATCAAACGTAGCTGAATTATAACTATTACCCCCGAATACAACATAGGATTTTCCAAGATTTGATGAACCAATAATAATATCATCAAATCCATCGCCATTTAAATCACCCGCACCTGATACGGAAACACCAGTTTGTGAGTTTGCACTACCCCCCATAAATACCACACCTTCATTCTCGTTAAGGTCATCAAGACCTATAACACTATCCCAGCTACCGCCGTGACCAAAGATCAGATAACTTTCACCAGCAGAATCATACAATCCGACATCAGAAAGATATGAGCCAATCAAGGTGTCGTCATAGCCATCGCCATTAAAATCACCGACAGCAGAGACAGCTATAGTGCTAGAGGATCCAAAATTTGAACCTTCAAGTGTAACACCATTATTTCCGTTAAGGTTATCAAGATTGAAAACAGAATCAAAACCACTATCAGAACCAAAAACTATATATTGTTGTTTTACTGGGCTTCCAGTATGAAGCGCACCTATAACTAAATCATCTATCCCGTCACCATTTAAATCACCTGCAAAGGCAACATCAGCTCCAATGTGGTCAGCAATTCCACCACCGACAATGGTAAAACCGTTATTTCCCGTTAAATCATTTGGATCGAATTCGGCTGGAAATGCAATATTTGACCCATAAATTACATAAACATTACCTGCCGCATCTATACTTCCATTATTAGCACCATAGGAAGCTATTACAATGTCGTTCAAACCATCTCCATTAATGTCCCCCGCATTCGAGACAGGCCACCCACTTACCCCTGCAAAGCCTGTTCCAATAACGCTAAAACCATTATTTCCGTTTAACGAGGAAAGGTCCATCTCACTATTCCAAACACCATCTGAACCAAAGATCACATAGCTTTCCCCCGCTCTCTCTACACCACCTGGATCTGCACCAAATGCGCCGATTATGAAATCATCGATACTATCACCGTTAATGTCCCCTAAGTTTGAAACTGACGTACCACTCCAGTCATCACTTACCTTTCCATTTACGGAAAATCCATTTGCTCCGTTAATATTGGTAAGGTTTATATTTTCATCGAAGATATTAGCCGAACCGAATACAACGTAACTTTTTCCCGCATTACTTTTTCCGATTGGATCCGCATTTCGTGCTCCTATGATTAAATCATCAAAACCGTCATTATTTACATCTCCAGCCAATGAAACCGACCATCCACTAAGATCCCCGCTATCTTCTCCAAATATCGTTATTCCTTGCGCTGGAACGATATCAACTTCATCAATTACTGATATTGAAATCAACTCAGAATAACTGCCCCCCTCGGTGTCAGAAACGTTAATCGTGATATAGATCGTGTCTGAGGCCTCATAATTCAGGCTATTTCCCGATTTAAGTCTAAGCTCATCATTCACGACTTCGAAACGATCGTCTGAGACTGTGTAAACGTGGTTTGAGCTATCAGAATCGCTCGTTGTTATCACGCCTATGCTCGTTGTCGCGGAAATGTTTTCAGCAATAGAAGTGAAACTCAGTGCAATATCCGTTGGATCAGCGGAATTTGGAGCTGCAGGTGTGGGGGTCGTCGGTCCGCCACTAGGTCCTCCTGCTCCACTGCCTCCCGTGCAAGCAGCTAACAAGAGCAAAGGAATACCTCCGACCACATCATTAGTTTTTAAAAAATTATTTCTTGATTTTTTTTTGTCAACTATACATTGCACTATACTGGTCACAATTATCCCCCAAATGTTCGCAAACTGATCTCAAATCGTATCTTCTCAACGCTTTAATATCAAGAAGTTACTTTAAAAGAACAAATATCAATCCAGATGTCTTTCATAATGAACAAACCCAGATAGATCCGCGATGCGGTCATATAACTGTCTTGCGGTTTTATTCTGATCCTGAGTAATCCAGTAAACATCAGGAGAACCGTGGACCTTTGCCGCATCATACACGGCCTCAATCAATGCCCTACCTACGCCCATTCCTCTCACCGAAGGATCAGCATATAAATCCTGCAAATAACACGTATCATTGAGCGCCCAGTTGGTGCGGTGAAAGATATAGTGCACAAACCCAACAAGCTTACCATCCACATAAGCACCGAGTGCGACAATAGGTTCATTCTCGTCATGAAAGCGGCGCCAGTTATTTTCGGCGATTTCATCCGGCAAACTCGCCTCATAAAATGTCAGATACCCCTGCCAAAGCGGATACCAATCATCATATTCGCCTTCGCCAATAGGTCTTATTTCGGTCATCTTATTCTCACAGTTTAATTTTTAATAAGGATCAGGAAGTGACGTCCAAAAACTGGAAAAGGAAGTTCTTGTTGTTATTTCCAGAAGAAAGAACCATATCAAAATAACCAATATGAGCAAAGCATAATGTGAAAGCAGATCAACCATTTCGGAAGGTATAGCCGTAACCATTTATCGCCGGGACACCGCCCAGATGAGCGTATAGAATTTTGGAACCCTTTTCAAAATAACCCTTTTTGACCAAATCCATCATACCCTGCATAGATTTCCCCTCATAAACCGGGTCTGTCATCATGCCCTCGAGGCGGGCGCAGGTCCGGATTGCGTCTTTTGTTTCCTCCGACGGTACGCCGTAATAGGGGTACGCATAATCCTCATGAAGTATGACATCACTTTCAGTGATTTCTGAGCCAAGTTCCACAAGTTTGGCTGTTTTTTGTGCGATATCAAGGACCTGTGCCTTGGTCTGTGCCGGCGTACCGCTGGCATCGATACCGATTACATTACGTGCACGGCCATCAGCGGCAAAACCAACCAGCATCCCTGCATGGGTTGAACCTGTCACCGTACAGACAACGATATAATCGAATTTGACGCCCATCTCTGCTTCTTGTGCCCTTACTTCTTCAGCAAAACCGACAAATCCTAGACCGCCATATTTGTGAACCGATGCACCAGCTGGGATCGCATACGGCTTACCACCCTTTACTTCCACGTCTTTAAGAGCATTTTCCCAGCTCTCGCGAATTCCAATGTCAAAGCCCTCATCCACCAATTCCACATCTGCACCCATTACGCGGGACAGAAGGATATTACCAACTCTGTCGTAAACCGCATCTTCGTGCGGCACCCAACTTTCCTGCACCAACCGGCATTTAAAACCGATTTTCGCCGCTGTCGCCGCCACAAGCCTAGTATGGTTTGACTGAACCCCGCCAATAGAAACCAATGTATCAGCGCCCGATGCGATAGCGTCTGGTACAATATATTCCAATTTCCTTAGCTTATTTCCACCGAAGGCTAAACCAGAATTGCAATCTTCGCGCTTTGCATAAATTTCTACCTCCCCACCGAGATGGTCTGAGAGTGATTGTAATTTTTCTATGGGTGTCGGGCCAAAGGTGAGCGGATATTTTTCAAATTTTTCGAGCATTTTCTATTCCTTATTGGTCATGTCTAAGCATAGATCATAACAAAACATCAGTGAAATGTACTCTCATACCTGCACCTCTATTTTCGCTTATTTGACAAAAATATAGTACATACATTACATTCTTGATCATATTATTATCAATTATTGAAAGTATCTTTCATGAACAAGAATATCGACCGGACAGATATGGCGATTCTCCGCCATTTGCAAACCGATGGGCGGTTAAATAACGCTGACCTTGCTGAAATGATCAACGTTTCACCAGCCACGTGCCACCGAAGAACTCAACGTTTATTTAACGAAGGTTATATTTCATCAGTGCGCGCAGTCATCGAGGCGGAACCGGTTGGCCACGGCGCGCTGGTAATGGTCGGAGTTGTCCTTGACCGCTCGACCAAAGAAAGCTTCCGTGATTTTGAGGCGGCAGTCATAGAGCTTCCTTTTGTTCTTGATTGTCATCTTACCGCAGGTGATTTTGACTACCTGCTTAAAATTCGCGTTCGTGATCTTAAGGATTTCAGCAAACTTCACGGCGACCGCCTGCTCGGTCTTCCTGGGGTACGTCAAACCAGAACATTCTTTGTGATGAAAGAAGTTATTGATAACGCCCCACTCGCTTTTTGATGCACCAATATTAATTTGAGCGACGTTCCGCATCTATCAACGCCCGTTTGCGATCTAGGCCCCAACGAAACCCACCGAGGCTGCCATCACCGCGCAGAATGCGGTGACAAGGCACCAACACGCCAATATTATTGCGGGCATTGGCTGAGGCAACAGCGCGGACGGCTTTGGGTATTCCCATGCGCTCTGCCTGTTCCTTATAACTAAGGACTTCTCCCGGTTTCACGCTCATCAGAAAGCGCCAGACTTTGATTTGAAATGCCGTACCGTTTAAATGCAACGGGATATCCGGTTTCGTAGCCCCGTGGCTGATGTGATGTTCAAATGCTTCTATCCATTCATTAAGATGTGCGTCGCTGCTCCTGGGTGTCTCATTTAATTCTGCATTTGGATATTCGGCGCGAAGTTGTTCAAGTAGTTCTTCCCGGCTATCACCAAAATGGATCATACACACGCCGCGATCAGTCGCCGCCATAATAAGCAGGCCCAGCGAACAATTACGGATAGCATATGATATTTCCTCGCCCTTACCACCCGAACGGTAGGCCGCTGGTGTCATTCCAATCCGGCCATCAATTTGCTCATACACCCGGCTTGATGATCCGTAGCCAGCCTCGTAAATGGCACCGCTTATATCATCACCTTCTTTGAGAGCTGCTTTAAACTTATTCAGCCTTAGCCCGTTTTGATATTCTTTTGGACTAACCCCGTAAGCTGCTTTAAATTTTCGCTGAATATGATGCGGGCTAAGTTTTGAAACTTCCGCCAATGTATCAAGGGTTATTTTTTCATCCGCATGCTTTTCAATATACTGAGCAATTGAAATAAGCGGATTAACATCACGTGGGTTACATTTCTTACAAGCGCGAAGGCCCTGTTTTTCCGCCTCTTCACATGTTTTAAAAAAGCGCATATTTTCTGGAAGCGCCGGACGAGACGGACACGATGGTTTACAATAAACCCCGGTGGTAATCACCCCGTAGTAAAATTTTCCGTCAAATGCTTTGTCGCGGCTTGCCACAGCATCTAAGCACTTTTGTTCAGTCATGTCTTCAAACATCGTATTGCTCCGTATCGGTTAATAATAGGTGCATTTTATTTATTTACCAAAATCATTCTTTCCGTTCTTTGCGATTATATAAAATATTGACATTTTTTATGTGCCGTCGTAATCATTGCCACGGTTCGGGATGCCAGCCGCCCGCGGCGAAAGCCATGGTGAATATCCCATTCTAAAAATTGATGTTGATCCATTTATTGGACTTCACAGCAACGCGGGCCCTGTTGATTATGTCCTTAACTTATGGAGATATAACAATGACGACCAATGAACTCACTGCCGAAGATATCAAAAAACAAGCTGTGCGACTGAAAGAACATTTTGCCTCGCAAAACATCCCCATCACTCATAGTGCCGCGCTTGAAGCACTTGCAAAACAACATGGCTATAAAGATTGGAATGTATTATTCGCAAAATTAAAACACGGAAAAAATACTCCAAGTTGGCCAACTTTGGATGACAAAGTCTCAGGAACTTACCTTGGTCACCCGTTTACAGGCACCGTTCTTCGAATTAATGTATCCACTTTGCCCAACGTACGGCGTTATAAAATTCATTTTGACGAACCGATAGACGTCGTGAAGTCAAAGCTCTTTAGCAGCTACCGCCAACGGATCAATTGTTTTTTAAATGAAGCTATGCACAGTACCAATCACAAAGGTGAGCGGGATAATTTACTTCAAATTACAAGTTAATCCATCTTAACTACCCCCGGGAGACATCCCGGGGTTTCCCAATGTTTCAGGAAGAAACAATATCATCTAAGGCATCGCTTAGAAACGTCAATGACTTACCGCTCATAAGTAACCTTACCCCCAACTATCGTCATCACCGTTTCGCTGTCCATGATCTCTATCGGCTCGATTTGCATCCAGTCTTGATCGAACACTGAAAAATCGGCTTTTTTGCCGACTTCGATGGAACCGCGGATGTCGTCCTGGAATGCGGCGTGGGCTGCCCATAGGGTCATGGTTTTTAAGGCTTGTGCGTGGCTTAGTTTTTCTTCCACATGCCAGTCATCGGTATAAAAGCCATTAAAATCAGTGCGCTGCACCAATGAGAAGAACTCAACCCGTGGATCACCCACTTCCACAGGCGCATCAGTACCCGCAGTAAAACGGATACCCTGATCAATCAGCGACTTCCAAAGGTAAGCGTACCCAAGCCGCTCCGATCCAATACGGTCCGGGGCAAAATAAAGATCGCCTTTGACGGTGGATGCTTCAACCACAGCAATTATATCGAGCTCTTTATAGCGTTTTTGATCATCAGGATGGGTGATCTGCGCATGTTCAATGCGCCAGCGTGGGTCTGGCTCCGCGCGTTCCGAGGCTGGAACCGCATTAAAAGCTTCTTCATAAAGATCGAGCACAAAACGGTTGGCATAATCGCCTATCGCATGGGTTTCAATCTGAACGCCTTTTTTTAGCGCCTCAATATAAACAGGAAGTGCCTCTTCCCTGTCAATCAATTGGAGCCCTTTTCCTTCGGCGTCATCGTATGGCTCAAGCAGGGCCGCTCCGCGACTACCAAGTGCGCCATCAGCAAAATATTTGATACCTTTAATGTCTATCATGCGGTCCTCCGAAATTTCGGGACCGCGGTCGAGCAGCTTTCGGCCTTCCTCACCCATATTCATAGCATAATAGATGCTGGTCTTTAAATTACCCTCACTGTGAATTTCTTTAATAATATCAATATCATTATATGTACCGCCAGCCTGTTGAACCTGTGCCCAGCCCATGCGTGACATAAAATCAAATCCAGCTTGTAGCGATCTTTTATTCTGTTCGCGGCTTGGTGCCGGTATATGATCACGGATCAACGCCATGGCATTATCAACGAACATACCCGTGAGTTCGCCGTTCTCGTCTTTTAAAATCTGACCGCCGTCCGGATCAGGCGTATCGCGGGTGATCCCGGCAATTTCCATAGCCTTACTGTTGGCAACAATTGAATGCTCACCGGCGCGGTTGGCGACGACCGGATGGTTGGGGCTAAACGGGTCAAGATCATCTTTATTAAGAAAACGGCCTTCTTTCCATTTTTTTTCAATCCATCCGACACCCACAACCCATTCACCTTCCGGGGTTTTTTCCACATATTTTTTGATCTTCGCCACCGTTTCGCCGAGGTCATCAATCCCTTGTAGATTAAGACCTAACTCACGCTGACCGATCCATTTAATATGGACATGGGCATCGGTAAGGCCGGGAAACACAGTATTGCCGACAAGATCAATCATATTGGTATTTTCACCGACATAGTCCTGCGCATCAGCGGCTGAGCCAACAAAAATTATCTCATCATCTTTAACGGCAACTGCTTCGGCGATCCACTGGGCATCATTCGCGGTATATATGTTGCCATTTTTCAGCACCATATCCGCTTTCACCTGATCAACACCGTCGGCTTCACGGTAAAAGAAGGCGATATAAATGACCGCCGCAGCAACCAATATTAATATAACACTATTTTTCATAAGTAATCTTTCCACCAACAATTGTCATCAGATTTTCAGAGGTTAAAATATCCGCTTCCGGAACCGTTAGCCAGTCACGGTCAAAGACGGTAAAATCAGCATATTTACCCACTTCAACGGATCCGCGCTTCTCTTCCTGAAACGCACCGTACGCCGGCCAGATGGTAAACATTTTTAACGCAGTTTCACGGGATACCGCGAGTTCAGGATGCCAGCCTTCGCCGGATGTTCCATCAAGACGCTTACGGGCCACAGCCGCATAAAATTCAATACGCGGATCTCCAAGCTCCACCGGTGCATCCGATCCACCAAGGATCATCAGCCCGCGGTCAACAAGCTGTTGCCACGGATAAGAATGACCAAGCCTGTCCGGACCAAGTCTGTCCGGTGCAAAGTTAAGATCACCAATACCGTGTGATGGCTGCATAGACGGAATAATACCGAGGCTGACAAAACGATCCTGATCTTCGGCGGGAATAATCTGCGCATGTTCAAGTCGCCAACGCGGATCAGCCACTGCCCACTCTTCTTTCGGTACCGCGTTAAACGCTTCTTCGTACCAATTAAGCAATGATCGCACAGCGCGGTCGCCAATTACATGGGTTTCAACCTGAATGCCCTTGCGAAGTGCTTCGCGCAGGATCGGGTCGAGCTCTTCCTTGGTTGTGCGGTTCATGAAACCGTTATGATCCGCATCCGCATAATTTTCAAGCAGTGCCGCGCCGCGGGAACCAAGCGTCCCGTCAATATAAACCTTGATACCACGAAGATCGAACATATCATCTGCCGTCACTTCGCGTCCCTGCTCAAGTATCGTCCAGGCTTCCATGACGTTTGCTGCGGCGTAGATACGCGTCGACATACCACCTTCAGCGTGGATTTCCTTCATCAGTTCCACATTAACGTACGGCATGCCAGCGTCCTGGGTATTGGTCCAGCCGAGCTTGGCATTTTCAAACATTCCTTGTGTCAGACTATCTTTTTTATATTCGCGTGTTTCCGCCGGGATAATCGCGCGGAACAAATTCATCGCTTTAGCCAACACATAACCATTTGGCGTACCGTCCGGGTCCCGTTCAAATTTTCCGCCTTCTGGGTCGGGCGTGTCCTTGGTCACACCAGCAAGCTCAAGTGCTTTTGAATTTACCAAAGCCGATACACCGTCGGCGCGCGGCATAAACAGCGGCTTATCCTTCGTAAACGGATCAACATCATGACGCGTCAAAAAGCGTTCTTCGTCGGTCCATTCACGCTCAATCCAACCACGGCCCTGCACCCACTCGCCGTCCGGTACACTGGCAGCAAAGGCTTCAATGGCATCAACGGTCTCTTTTAATGTGCCAATTCCAAATAGGCTTAGTGTTTTTGGTCTGCGGCCAACCCCTTCCACATGCTGGTGGCTATCCGTAAATCCGGCATAGACGGTTTTACCGGCCATATCCATAATTTTAGCATCCCCGCACATATACTGCGCAGCATCCGCGTTTGATCCGACAAATACAATTTTATCGCCAAGAGTTGCCACGGCTTCGGCCGTCCACTGATCATCATTGGCCGTATAAATCGTTGTATTATGAAGAACCATATCTGCTGCCAGGCATTCCATCGCTGCTGGTGCCGGATCATTTTCACCGCACGCTGAAATCATCATGCAAAATGCTACTACACTCGCGCATTTATAGTTCTTCATTTCTTGTCCCTTCTTTCATTTTGTAAAGCGCAATATTCGGATAGTCCGCCACGCAAAATTATTGTTTTATATGGTGAAATTCTAGGTAGGATTCTTAAAACATGCAAGAACAATTGGGCTGGCAGGCCGAACTGCTTGAAAAAGGTTTCGTAAAACGCAAAAACATACTCCCGAAAGCAACATGTGATGCGCTTATGTCAGCTTATGATCATGATATATACCGCAGCATCATTAGTATGGCGCGATATAATTTTGGTGCTGGTGAGTATAAATATTTCGCCTACCCCCTTCCCGAAGTCATCTTAAAACTGAGACAGCATTTTTATAACGAGCTTCGACCAGTCGCTTCCGAATGGGCAGAACGCCTTAGAGTGGATAGGAACTACCCGGAATGTTATGAGCGTTACCTAAAAATATGCCATGATCATGAACAACATCGACCAACACCACTTATTCTAAAGTATGGTGCCGGTGATTATAATACGCTTCATCAGGATCTTTACGGTGAGATACACTTTCCCTATCAGGCAGCGATTATGCTCTCTGCACCGTGTGATTATTCAGGCGGCGAGTTTACACTCGTGGAACAACGACCCCGGATGCAGTCTGTTGCACATGTTGAACATCTAGAGCAAGGCGCCGCTATCATATTTGCGGTAAATGAGTTTCCCAAAATGGGCAAAAGAGGATACTATAGGGCCAAATTACGTCACGGCGTCAGCGCTGTGCGAGGCGGCAAACGCCAAACACTTGGAATAATACTTCATGATGCAAAATGATCTTTTTGACAGTATAGCCCCAGAGATGGAGGAACTCGCCCCCGGGGTATTTATTTTCAAATCTTTTGTTGATGAAGATCTTTTTTATGATGCGGTTAAAGTTGCCATAAATGAAATCCCGTTTCGCCATATGGTTACGCCTGGCGGAAAAAAAATAAATGTCGCGGGCATAAGCATGGGCGACTGCGGTTGGTATTCTGACAGACGCGGTTACCGTTACGAAAAAATCGATCCGATAACAGGCAAAGCTTGGCCACCAATCCCTGTAAATATTTCTTATATCGTATCTGAAGCCGCACAAAAAGCGGGCTTTTCAAACTTTATCGCGGACAGCTGTTTTATAAATCGTTATGAACCGGGCGTGCGTCTCACTGCCCACATTGATCAGGATGAGGTTGATTTTGAACAGCCTATTGTTTCTGTTTCCCTTGGGGCTTCTGCGATGTTTCAGATATTTGGTGAAAAACGTAGCGGTAAACCAATGAATATCCCCCTTCACTCTGGGGATCTACTTATATTTGGTGGACCAGCACGCCGCCACTATCACGGCGTCAAAAAACTTACCCCCCAATCCCACCCTCTTACGGGGAACCTGCGGATTAATCTTACTTTCAGACGCGCCCTATGATAAAATAATTGTCATAATTTAAACATCTTTTAACGCTCATATGAGAGCATTGAATTATGAACATCGGAGAAGTCGTGAAAGCATTAATTTCAGCAGCGTTGGTTCTAGGCGTTATCCCCGCTTTTGCAGATGAAAATAAGTCTGCCAGTGAGCAGGATTCTGTAGGGCGTTGGAATTATAAAGAGTTTCTCCTTGATGAAAACGGCAAATGGTCTCTCGGCGTTGGTACCGTCGTTCAAAACTCACCTTTTGTAGGCGAAAAAATTTCCGTCATTCCAATTCCCGTTATTGACTATAGTAGCAAGAATTTATTCATTCGCGGCTTACGCGCAGGATACCATATTAAAAAGGTTGAAAATCCCCGCGTTGGCGGCTTTTTCTTTGACGGCTATCTCACCCCAAGGATGCGTCCAGGAGAATCGCGTAGAAAACTTTCACTTGATTTTGGTCTTGCCGCTGGATACCAAACCCCGATTGGTGCCGTAACTTTGGGCGTACAGCCTGGCCTAATAGGTGGTGGTGGCACCGAGCTTGCCGCTGAGTATTCATTTACCTTTGTCACCAAAGACAGAAAACATATTTTTATTCCCGCGCTTAAAATGACTTGGCAAAGCCGTGAACTGACGGAATATATGTGGGGAATTGACGAAGAAACTTATCTAAAAACATTAAATAATCCAGATGAGGTTGTCCTTGAACCTTATACAATGGGAGAAAGCGTCGTTAATTTCTCAGCTTCAGCTACGCATGTTTACCGGTTTGACGAACACTGGAACAGCATGGTGCTGGCTAAAATCACTGCATTGGACAACGATATCCTTGATAATCCAGCCATAGAACGCCAATTTGATTATAGCTTCATATTTGGTTTCGCCTATACATTCTAACGAGATTTTTATTCTTCCGCCTAAGGTAAAGTCAAATCAATATTTAGGATCAGTAGTCAAACAACTTTTATCGCAAAAGTCCAACACCTTGTCGCAAATAGCTATCCTGCAGAAAATATATATTCCACAATCGACAAATCTTACTAATTAGGAGGTCGGGAAAATGACCACATCAGCATTATTTTGGGACCGAATGGCAAATCGATACGCTAAATCGCCGATTTCAAATAAAGAGGCTTACGAGCGAAAACTTGAAATTACGCGCAAATATTTTACTCCGCAATCACAAGTTCTCGAATTTGGCTGCGGCACTGGTTCAACGGCCATTTTGCATTCACCGTTTGTAAAGCATATCCACGCTATTGACGTATCCGGAAACATGCTCACGATCGCAAAATCGAAAGTTGAAGCCGAAAACATCGAAAACATCACGTTCGAAAAAACCTCAATTGAAGAATTTGACGGCGCGGAAAACAGCTATGACGTGATTCTTGGGTTAAGTATTCTCCACCTGCTAGAAGACAAAAGAGCAGCCATGAACAAAATTCATAAAATGCTTAAACCTGACGGCGTTTTTGTTTCAAGCACCTACTGCGGGCGAGGCAATAATGCACTCGTGAGAGTGCTCCTATCCTTTGGTAGTGCTGTCCACCTACTCCCGAAGGTGAAGTTTTTTAGCCCGGAATCACTGCAAATGAGCGTTGGCGACGCAGGATTCCGACTTGACCATGTATGGCAGCCAGAAGGAAGCGACGCCCTGTTTGTCGTTGCGAGGAAACCTCAGTAAACCAGCCAGTCACACTAGCGATACATTGTGTACCTTGTTGGTGTATACGGCTGTAAAACATACTGGTCCTGCACGAAGGCAACGATATCAATTAGCTCATCAACAGTCATTATGGCATTATAATTTCGCATCATTGATTGATCATCATCTATTGAAGGTGTCAGCTTATACCGATCCGACACCTTATGAGACGGATTTATGATCGATGTTACGAGCTCGCCGTAAGTGGCAATTCGCGTGGTTGTTCCACCAATAGGAACCACCATAATCTTGTCTATGCCGTCCGGCGCCATTAGCTCTCCTTCCATGCCTGCGACCTCATGACAATCAACGCATCTAAATTCAACGAAATATTGCTGGCCATACTCTGCATTCCCTTCCGGTAGGCTAAAACCATAAGACGATGAGGGGCCCATGTCGCAGGCGGCAATTAACAACAGGCCAAAGGCGCCACTTAGAAGTGATATTAAAATTCTCATTTATATTCCTTTCTGTGTGAATATTATCAGGACTAACAATAAGTGATTGTACAATCTTACGGTAGTAACTTTTATGATCTCGGTCAATTATAAGGTTTTATTGCAACTGTTAATTAGTAAACGCACATCCGCAGTGATACCAGAGGATAAATTACTCCCCTTCTTCGATCTGACGGTTATATCCCGCTTCGTCAAAATGGCCCGCCACTTTCTCCGGATCACCGGAACACCAGACTGCCGTGTATTTCTCTGCCATTTTGCTTACTTTTTCGACGTCCATAATTTCCGCCTTTTATGGGCGCCTGAAGTTTCCCTTAAATGCTTGGTTAAGTCAAATTTCGCAAAATTGTTATTTTCTGTTACCGTGTTGTTTCCTATAAAAACAAACCGGGAGAAAATCATGAGTGTTCAAGATAAAATAAATCAGGCAAATGCAAAATTCGGTGCTGAATTCGCAAATCAAGACGCGGCCTCGCTTATTTCCAACTATACCGATGACGCACAGTTGATGGCACCACATATGCCAACTTTCACGGGAAAAGACGCCATAGAATCTGCCTTCCAAGGTATGTTTGATGCGGGTATAGACGGTCTTAAACTAACAACGGTCGAGCTAACCTCAAATGCTAACGAAGCGACGGAAGTGGGCGAATTTGTTATGTCGGCTGGCGGCACAGTCCTTGACCGCGGTCGTTACATTGTGATTTGGCACTGCATTGGTGGAAACTGGCTTATTCACCGCGATATCATAAATAGCAGCGAACCAATGGTGCAATAACCAATCTGAACATCAAGCAACCACATTGACAGATAAACCGACATTTCAAATCCGCCGGGTAACACCGCAAGAAAAAGACCGCTTCATCGCAACGGTAGTCCATTGCTTTATTGATGACCATTTCTTTCGCGCCATGTATCCCAGCAACGATCAATACACGAGCGAAATGGCAAAGTTTATCGAACTTGACGCCCGCACCGCCATAAAACAAGGCACTGCTTGGATCATTGGGGAATTTTTGGGTGTTGGATATTGGATTAAGCCCGGAACACAATTTGACGATCATGAATTTTACGAGCTAGTAAAAACAGGCTGTCATTCCGACTATCAAAGCACAGCTTTAAAACTTTTTGAAGTTCTTGAAGAATTTATTCCCATTGAACCACACTGGTACCTTTCATTTTTTGGAATTTTGCAAGAACACCGTGATAAAGGTCTTGGAAGCTTACTCCTTAAACATACACTTGAAATGATCGATGCGTGTTCACAAATGGCTTATCTGGAAACTTTTGACGTTCGAAATGTTCCTTTTTATCAGCGTCTGGGCTTTGAACAATTTGGTATGCGGGTTATTGATGCAAATTTGACTGTTATAATTATGAACCGTCCTGCCCGTTGAATGCATTTAAAAATTGCCTTAACCAATTAATGCTATTACGATCTGACTATGTGATCACAAGAACGAGTTTCCATTGAAAAAGCACTTAAACCCGCAACTTATTTTTATGTGTTTCAAATATACCATCTACCTGCTTTTGACGATGGATATATATCACTTTTTCGTTGATGAGTATAGTGCGTTTGCGCTTACTTTTGCGGATGGTTACACCCTAACCAATTTTCTTACCGGATATAACGCGACTATTGATACAGTAGCTTGGGTGGTGCTTCTTTATTTGTTTGAGCTCGAAACAAGTATTCTGGAAGATGAAAAAATAGTCGGCTGGGTTAAATGGTCCCTGCATGGTGTACGGATCATATCATATCTGTTCATCATCAGTGCGTTTTACCGTTATATTTCGCGCTACGACCTTTTCGTTGGTGTTGAGCCATTTTTAATGGATGATTTGTGTTCTCTAGTAGGGTCTAGTTATACATTTGCCGTTACCATGGATGAATACATCCCTTGGACGCAACAAATATGCGCATCCATGACCAATGAGCCTCTTTTAAGGTTCACAGACACCAACATCATAAGCACCATTCCTCAGCACAACACTATCGTTCACCTTGCGATAATTGATATTATAAACGCTGGCACTTGGCTGCTTGTTGTACTGGCTCTTGAATTTGACGTCTGGCTACAATTAAAAGGAAAGCTCACCCCCCAAATCATGACCATCAGCAAATGGTTCAAAGTCATTATTTATTCTGTGTTGATCGGTTGTCTGATCGCCTGGGCTGTTATAGGTGAAATTCTTGATATATTCGATGCCTTTCTGTGGCTCCTCGGTTTCTTCTTCATTGAGCTAAATCTATTCGACTGGAACGCAGAAACAAACGCTGAAAAAGAACAAGAAACTCATTAAAACAGGTATTAAATTTCCTATATGCTAGGCTTTTATCAGTAATACGTTTATTGTTTTACTATCTTGTTTCACTCAAATTTAAAAAGGTGTTTTATGTTCAATAGAAAAACCATAGTTTTACTGATCCTTTCGCTTATCTCTTCTATAGCGATCGCTCAAGAGCCTAAACAAGAACTCGGGCCAATGATTGGGGCAAAAATACCTCACGACCTCACCATGATGACCACGAACGGCAAAATTGAAAATTATAAGAATTTATCAGGTGAAAATGGACTGGCAATTTTCTTCGTCCGTTCATTCGACTGGTGTCCTTACTGTCAAACCCAGGCCAAAGATGTTAATGCTCGCGCCGCAGACTTTCAAAGCCGTGACATCAATCCCGTGTTCATCAGTTACGACACTCCGGACATTCAAAAGAACTTTTATGACAGATGGCAGTTCGTCGTGCCCATCCTCTCTGACCCGCAGAGCGAAGTTATCAAAGCCTTCGACATCTTAAATACCGATGGCGTTTCAGAGGATTCCCCCATATTTGGCTTTCCCCACCCAATTGTCTTTATAGTCGGCACCGATGGCACCATCCGCGACAAACTCTACATCGAAAGCGAAACACAAATAAACGGCAGCAGCTACAAAGAACGTCCCCCGATAGACGACATTCTCGCTGCTATTGATGAATTGAAATAAAAAAAGATTAAAAGCGTACTCGCTGATTAAATCCAATGACCACTAACGACCCAAAGCGGACATTCGTGATGTTCCTTTAGCTTGGTCAAATATTTACTCTTTGTTATTTTCCTTCTTACCACGGGCAATTTCGGTATGAAGTGCGCGAAGCCGTTGTTCGAAGCAAACTCGAAAAGGGGAAATCCAGTTGTCAACCTCTCTCATTGGAGTTGCGTCTAGTATATAAATTCTTTTCGCCCCCTCTCCCCGTACATGTGCTAATCCAGATTCACGAAGAATTTTGAGGTGCTGAGAGACCGCAGCTTGCGTAATTCCAAATTCGTTTCTTATATCCGCAACTACTTCACCAGCACTGAGTTCTGAATTGGCTAGCAGTTCAAGAATTTTTCTTTTAACGGGATCTCCCATAATTTGAAATGCGTTCATCACTACTCTTCTCCTAGATAAAACTTCTCGGTGGTTGACGCAGCTAAGATGGATTCTTGTCTATCAAATCCAGCTTTTATTGCCTCCTCTCCCCAATCTTTAGCACTATATGAGATAATTTCTTTCGCTTTTGAAGAAGTCATAAAGTCAGTTTCCTCTATGGATTGAGCTGTTTGCACATAGTAATCACACCCTACCAACGCAAGATCCCAACCAACACCTGTTGCACCAGGACCATAGGTTTCGAAATGCTCACTCTCAGAATATGCGAGATGCTCTAGAAATAAGCGTGCCTTGTCGTTATCTGGCTTAACCTCAACTATTACCCAACTAACATCACCACCGAATTCCCAAGTAAGTTCGAAACGTTTTTCATGTTCACAATGAGTGATTTCTCCTTCAGCATTTCCCTTAATCTGAAAACGGCCACCAAGTTTAAAGTCGCCGTCAACTGGGGCAAACCATCTCGGCAGTCGCTTTTTATTTGTTAGCGCGTCCCATAAATTAGAAATTTCAGTATCATACACAGATTCCAATATCGTGGCACAAGCTGCTTTGCCACCTAACTCTCTTTTTTCAACACATCGATTAACCAATTCGACCTGCGCAAACAGATTTTGCATTTCATTCTCCACCACAAATATAATATTGTACTTATATAATATTAAACTTATATTTATGTCAAGGTAGGAACTATTTTAATTAACTTCGGCTGTCTGCTTTGGGTCGGAAGCGGACATTGAACTCACACAAACTAAGTTCTTGCAATAGAGATCGCTACCTTCTAAAAATCGGTTATGCATATAGCACTTTACCAACCTGATATTCCGCCCAATACCGGTACCATCATTCGCATGGCGGCGTGCCTTGAGGTTCGCGTTCATATTATTGAGCCGTGCGGGTTCCCATTTGGGGAAAAGTCCTTTCGCCGCGCTGGTATGGATTATATTGATCAAAGCCAGATCAGTCGGCATAATTCGTGGGAGGATTTCCTGCATTGGGCCCAAAATCGCCGCATTGTCTTGCTATCCACCAAAGCTGCTGAAAATTACACGGAGTTTTCGTTTAAAGATGATGATATACTGTTGCTGGGCCGAGAAACCGCCGGGGTTCCGGATGATGTCCATGAGCACGCTGATGCGCGACTATTAATCCCTATGGCCGCGAGCACAAGATCATTGAATATTGCCGTATCAGCAGCTATGGTTCTTGGTGAAGCCTTAAGACAAACAAATGGATTTCCTGAATTAAAATGAGCATCGAAGAACAAAAAGAAAAAGCAAAAAACTGGTTTGAAACTCTACGCGATCAAATATGTGACAGTTTTGAAAGCATCGAAAACGATATTACCGGCGTTTATACCGACCTTGATCCTGGCCATTTTGAACGTAAACGCTGGCACCGCGATGACGATCCGGAAAAAGGCGGCGGCACAATGGCCGTGATGAAAGGCCGAGTTTTTGAAAAGGTCGGCGTCAATGTTTCCACTGTTTACGGTGAGTTTTCACCGGAATTTGCCAAACAAATCCCCGGTGCTGACGAAGACCCCCGCTTTTGGGCCAGTGGAGTTTCGCTTGTTGCTCATATGCACAATCCGAAAGTCCCCGCCGTACACATGAACACCCGCCATATTGTCACCACCAAAGGCTGGTTTGGCGGCGGTGCCGACTTAAACACCGCTCTGCCCAATCATTTTGATACTAAGGACTTCCACGCTGCGCTTAAACATTGTTGTGACCGCCATGATGACGAATATTATGACCGCTACAAGAAATGGTGTGATGAATATTTCTATGTGCCACACCGTAACCGCGCCCGCGGCGAAGGCGGCATTTTTTATGATCAACTTAATACCGGTGACTGGGATGCTGATTTTGCCTTCACACAGGACGTAGGGCGCACTTTCAATGATATATATCCGGCCCTTGTCCGCCGCCATATGAATAAGGAATGGACCTTCGAAGAACGCGAGGAGCTCCTTTATTACAGGGGGTTATACGCAGAATTCAATCTCGTTTATGACCGCGGTACCGCATTTGGACTTAAAACCGGTGGCAACGTCGATGCGATTCTGATGTCACTACCGCCACATGCTAAGTGGAAGTGATGGACTGGTCCGCCCTTGAACATCAAATAAAAGACGAAATCCGCAACCTTGGCGGTGCATATGTGTGGACCGATGTCGCACTACAGGGTAATTATCATATTCAACGCAACGTCAACACCGGCCGATATAGGCTGTTGGACGGCGATAGGCGACGCCTTCTGCTCGGCTCATATGATGCCTGCAAGCAAAAACTGGATGAATTAAACGCAAGCTTTGAAAGCGATCATCTGGTGCTCCTGATCCACGGACTTGGCCGACACGCAGGCATCATGGACAAACCTAAAAACGCCTTACGGAAAGCCGGTTTTGCGGCTCATTCCCTCAATTATGCGACTTTGCTCGAAGGTGTTACTGATCACGCCGAACATTTTATCCATTTGCTTGAAAACCTGAAGGGGATCAAAAGAGTATCCTTTGTCACCCACAGTCTTGGCGGGCTTGTGGCCCGGGAAATATTAAGCCGCTCACTAGTCTGGAACGGGGTCACGGCACATAAAATTGTGATGATGGCTACACCAAACAAGGGTGCACAAATCGCAGAATTCTTAAGCCGGATGAAGACTTATCATTTTATTTCCGGCCCGTCGGGTCAGGATGTCCGCCCCACTCAAGCTCTTAAAGAGCTTGCTGAACCAAAAATTCCAACTCTTATTATCGCCGGTGGTCTTGGGAATGATATCGGTTTTAATCCGCTTCTTCTGGGCGACAATGACGGTATCGTTACTGTCGCCGAAACCCGACTTGACACACCCCATGAATTTAAACTGGTCAAGATCATCCACACGACAATCATGGACCACAAAGACAGTATTAAGGCGACCCTTGAATTCCTTTCAAGTTAAAATCTGCATCGATCCACGCAGTTTCCCGTCGTTTTAGCTCCTCCCCCATATCGCGACCCGCTTCCCAACCTTCTTTCATCAGGTCTTTGCCGCTTAATGGCATTTCCGGAATTTGATATTCATTAATGTATCCCAGTGATTTTTTATCGAGCAACCCAAGACGGATAAGATTGTGAATAACCACGTCTTTCCCGTTAAGATAAAGCACTCTTCTCAACGTTTTTTTTCTTAAATCATGGCGCTCATAATCACGGCTATAGGCTATCAGCTGGTCGCGCTCTTTATTGGATAACTTTAGTCTCCTTGATGCTTCTACAATAATTTTTTCGTCTTTCGGCAACAGACAGGAAAACCTGCCAATGACATTTTTCCGGCCCAGTTTCTTTTCCCGTTTAATATACTTCAAAAAATCACCATATCCATTACATTCCGGCAAGATTTCCCTAAGAAGTCCAATAGTGGCAAGCATGGGAATGGTTTGCATGGCGCGTTTTGAGGTAAGAATTTTTTTAAATTCATCACGGATGCGTTCACCAGAAAGAGTGCCGATTAAATCTTTAAGTTCTACTGCGGCCAGCATACCCTCTTCGTCGACACCACCCACTTCAATATCTGATGAAAAACGGAAGAACCTGAGAATACGAAGTGCATCTTCACGAATACGTTTTCTGGCGTCACCAATAAAGCGTACCCGCGCAGCCTTTATGTCCTGAAAACTATCCAGCGGATCATATACCGTTCCATCTTTCCCGAGATAAAGGGCATTAATGGTGAAATCCCTCCGCCTCGCATCGTCTGACCAGTCTTTACTGAACTCTACCTCCGCATGGCGACCATCGGTACGAATATCTTTACGCAGGGTCGTTATTTCGAACGGTTTTTTATTGATAACCGCTGTTATTGTCCCATGCTTTAATCCTGTGGCCACAACTTTTATGCCCGCCTGTTCTAAAAGCTCTATATTTTCCAGGGGTGTTAGCCTTGACGCAATATCAATATCTCCAATTTTTCTTTTTCGTTTCCAAAAAATATTGAAGAGCGCATCCCTAACCGCACCACCAACGATACGTGCATTGTCACCATCCCGATTAAGAAGCGTCATCAGACGCACCAAGTCCTCGTCCTGAAACCAGGATTCTCCTCTTATATTAAGCTGCACGTCGTTCATATTCGGTGACCAATTTTGCAAAACGCACCAGCATTGCCGCTGTTGCTCCCCAGATTTTATGTTTTGGATGTCGAAAGACATAATAGTGGCGCATAGTGCCCTTCCACATAATGCTTTCAACCACATGATTTCGTTCATCGAGGATAAAATCAAGGGGCACTTCAAATACTTCCTCGACTTCCCTTACTTCCGGGATGACATCAAAATCGGGATCAACAAATCCAACAACAGGTGAAACACTAAACCCAGTTACAGTCTCATAATCTTCCATGGCGCCAACAACCTCTACATGACTTTCGGGAAGATTAATTTCCTCGCGCGCTTCACGCAGTGCTGTCGCCATTGCATGTAAATCATCTTCGTCACAACGCCCGCCAGGAAAACTGACCTGTCCGCTATGACTTTTTAACTGTGTTGATCTTTTTGTAAGAAGGATTGAATAGTTGTCATCACGCTCTACGATTGGAATCAAGACCGCAGATGCCTTTAGCGGTAACTCATTCGCAAATTTATCATCATTGTTTATTATCAGATCTTGTCGATATAAAGAATGGTCGCCGTTGCCCGGCCTAAGCCAAACCCGCGCTTCCGCTGGTGTCAGTGCCCGTCTCATGATCGGGTCATGTCGTTCAAATGTTCTCGTAATCTGTTGTTTCATAATTTTTCCAAATCATCCATCGAGCGGAAAAAAACATCCGCCACTTGATATACCATACCGACCTTCTTTTTCCACTGCCAGTTCCGCGAGTTCGTAGTACACACTTCGGCTCAGCAATGCATCAAGATTGTCGCGCACTCTTACATATGGTGATGGCTCGCCAGTTTTTTTATCAACGCACACGCGGATTGGGTGATCATGATCCACTTTGACATAGTCATCCACATTGGTGCGAAATATTATATGATCGCCGTCATGTTCCATTTCAACGGCTGTAAAGGGTGCGTCATCAACAATAATTCCTACTTTTTCGACTGGTGTCACCAAAAAGAAGTCATCGTCGTCGCGACGCAGTATCGTTGAAAATAACTTTACCATCCGGGCCCGTGTTATCGGCGTACCCATATAATCCCATCTACCGTCGCGTCGAATTCTCAAATCGATATCACCACAAAATTCCGGATTCCACAAATGTACGGGCGGCAATTCCTTACCCTCAATGGCCTTTTTTGTTTCGATCGCAAAAAGATCGGGTCTAAATCCTACGGCGGTTGTTTTGTCGGCACGAGATTTTTTCATAAATTACTCCTAAAGCAACTATATGAAAATAATATGACAAATTAAAGATAGATTTTTAAAGGCGTCCTTTTTCGAGAACACCCGACACACCATTGAAGGAACCTTCAATCAGTTCAAGTGCCAAAAGTCTGCTTTCATCATCTTGACCAGGCATATAGATATTTTGCGCACATTTTCGGCTGAAACCCAGTTTAGAATAATAACGCTCATCACCCACTAAAACCACCCGAGAATGTCCGAACATTTTAGCCTGATCAAGACCCTGTTGCATAAGCTTTATACCAGATCCTTGTCCCTGAAGCTCGGGTAATACGGCAATTGGCCCTAATAACAACGCTTCTTTGCCACCAGCTTTTATCGGCCAGAACCGCAGAGTGGCAACGAGGCTATCCTGCTCTCTAATAACAAAGGACAATTCGTCAATCGATTTTACTCCCTCACGAAGCGCATATGCTGCCTTAACAAAACGATCATTGCCAAAGGCAATATCAAGAAGTGCCTCGATTTTGGGAATATCTGATTTATTTTGTAAAGTTATATCCATAATTTCTGCTAACCTGAATGCAAAAGTGCATCGCAAGTATCACAGTAAAAACATATAATCCAGCAAATAATACATATTTTTGTTATTTTTTAGAATATTATTTGTTTTTAATACATATTTTTAGAATTTATTAGAAATTGAAAAGAAACCTTGTGTTTATGGTATCGACAACATCCGTGCGAACATTCATGGCATCCTTAATGATCGAATGAGCATAATTTGCGGTAATCTTTATTGCTGAATTCAAATACCAATCCGCCGCTAAAATGTAAGATGTTTGCTTACGGCCAAATATTTCATGAGTAAAATCAGCCACATCATATCGCCCCGCGAGACGTATTTCACCGATGCCCCCCTGTCCCAATGGTGATCTGACTTCAACACTGTCCAATCGCCCATCTTGACCATCAATCATCTGTTCTCCCCCGGTGGGAAAGAAACCCACTTCCACATATCCACCACTATAGCTCGGCGTGGTCATTGTTTGTAATTCCATGTCGCTCAAGGGAGTCTTGATAGTGGCATACTCTGCCTGCAATCCAAAAGATTTATACGTGGCAACAAATTCGCCTGCGACAAATTGCTCGTTATCAACGTTAAAATCACCGCTGAAAAGCGGTTTGATATCCCCCTGCTTGCTAAGTGGCCGTGTTGAATATTCAAGATCATAGGGATTGCTATTCCGGTTCCTATAAAAGGCACTCGCTCCAAAATGAAGACCTACACCATTTTCCAATCGAGGCGAATAATTTGCTCTGCCCGAAATCATATTATTATCATCGGGATCAGCATCACTGGCATTTTCAAAAAAATAACCACCGCTGACCGACCAATCTTCACCGTGTTGCGCCGCAGCAATACCGATCCGTCTATATACACCTACGGCGTTAATGAAAGCGAACCTTTCTGTGAATGCCATCATAGTCGGTGGTGTCATTTTATCTAGCGTCGTAAAAGTTCTGGTTTGTCCAAACGTAAATTTGGTATTTCCTGTCTCGTAATCCAGATAAGCCATTTTGAGCTGGGCTTGGTTGTCGGTAAATTTAGTCACGACACGGTAGCTGAAATCTTCAAACATACTACCCTGAAATCCGAACTCAAGATGACGAAGATCAGTACCATTGACCTTGTCATCGGGACGCACATTGCCGTTCCCGTCCTTATAGGTGATGTTGGCATAATCATATGACACTCGACCATTAATCTCGAAAGAAAATTTCCCGTCTTTAGAAGTAAATACAGGTCCCGGTTCCCAAGTAAGCTCGAAATCATTTTGCGAATTTAACACCTCTGGTTCGTTATTTTCAGCAATATCTGATAGCTCATCAACTTGGGACTTTAGATCATCAATCTGCTGTTGTAGCTCTTGTACGTCGGGCTTTTCAAACTCTTGCTTTGATAGCTCTTCGCTTTGCTGAGCATTCGAATATCCACAGCAAATAATCGACGCAATCACAGCGGATCCAGCCCCAATCAGATATCTTGAAAAAGTCATATAGAATACCCATGTAATAACATATCGTTTGCTTAAAATTAACGATTGAACAGGCTTCGTCAAGGAGTAGTTGGAATTTATTGCGATCAAATATCTACTTTCAACTGAGTCGTCCTTTAGGAGTAGATAATTATCCATAATTTTTAAAAATATAAAAATACTAACTTAACTATTTTTATCGATATTTATTTATAATTGCTTGAAATCATTATTAAAAAAATAATCAAGTTATATCTACCGCCAAGCGCTTGAGCAATCTGAGCGGCAATTATTAACAAATTAACCTTTTATCAATCAATGTTACCTAATCTTTAAATTGATTATTTCCTCCCCCAAACTTGGGCGACCTCCTTTAAGGGTCGCCTTTTTTTTGTCAAATTGCCATGATTAAGTGCAAACATGAAGGATTTTAATTTAAACGCTTGAACGATCAACACAAAATAAGTTAATAATTAGTTAATTATGTATATAATTTTAACAAACGAACAAATAAAATCAAAAAGTCATGGGGATCAGGGTGAATGACATTTATGTCGCAAACAATTAAATCTACTTTAGTCAAAACGATACCGTTACTCACCCTCTGGTCTGCGCCTATCTGGGCTCAGGACATCGGAAATCGTGATGGCAAGACACCCTCTCCTGTATTCAATGAAAATACCATCGACGACGATTATGTTTCCGTTTCCGTTTATCAGGACAGAGAGCTAACCTTTACCACCGGATATGATTACAGTAGCGGAAAATTCAACCTGCCAGCCAGCACCAACATTAGCTACATCCCCTACAGTCTCAAATATTCTACGGGCTCCTGGAGTTTTAAGGCAAACAGCGGTTACATATCTTTTGCCGCACCCCGCAATGTCATCACGGCTGTTGAAGGGGCCCCACTCGTAACCGATATTACGCTATCCCCAACCGACAGATATAGAAACCCTCGCAAGGACGGTTTTGGAGATGTTTACCTTTCGGCTACATATTCTATCGAAAACCCCTTTAACAACGATCTCTATCTAGACCTTACCGGACGTATTAAAATACCTACAGCGAACGAAAACATAGGACTTGGTACTGGCAAAGTAGATTATATAGTTAAAGCCGATATAGCGTATCTGTTTGGCAATCTGATGCCCTTTGCCACCCTTGGATACCGTTTTATCGGAAAAACACACCTTTATGATTTGCAGAACAGCTTTTTTGCCTCCATTGGTGCCTCCTACTATCTCACCTACGATACCAGCATAGGCATGAGTTACGAATACCGCGAAAGCGCAACTCCAGGATTTAACAGCCCCAAGGAAATATTCGCCTACACCGACGTCCAAATCAATGATCATTGGGGTGTCAATTTTTATGGCGTGGTCGGCCTTAACAACGTCACTACCGACTACGGCCTCGGCACACAAATCAGATATAAATTCTAATCAAGCTCAAGGCACATCATTTCTTGATCTAATCGAACAAGGTTTTGTGCTGCGGCAAAAGTTCGCCGTTTTACGGCGGCCTGACCACCTTGTGCCATCATCCACTCTGATGTATCAAGCGAAAAATGCATTGGGATAATGTTCTTCGCATCAAAAATACCGTTGATATATTCAACCCGCTCCGGGCGGCTGAAATACCAAAACGGCAGGATAAGATAATCAACTTTTATTTTCTCCGGTTCGCCTAGTCCAACCTGGACACCGTACATATCGCCTACCTGCATGATGGTTTTGCTACCTACCGTCACTTTTATACCGATATTATCGACGACGCTGCCTTCACCGTGGCTAAGACCATATAAAGTCACCGGAAACGGTAGAGCGTCTATGCCCTTGCTCTCTCCCGGTTTAAGTGATGAAAATATAATCCGGTCTTGCGCAGTATCGACCCCCGCAGCAACCATTAAAAGCCGTGCTTGTTCAGGCAAAATAGCAAGCGCCTTCTTATTTGCTCTTAGATGGCGTAATATCGCTTTTGCTTTCATATGGTCTTCATGTATATGTGAGGCAAATATGAGCGCAACGTCAGTAAATTCACCGCCCGCGCCCTCCAGAGCCGCATTGAGCGCCTGACTAGCCAACGGATCACCATCCATTCCATCGGCAAACAACGCGTCCATCAGCACACCCCGCTGCCCGTCTGTGGCATAAAAACCTGATCCTGCAATATAGCATAACTTAGCGTCCTGCCCGTACGCTCCACTTGCCATAGTCAATGATATTAAGATGGCAACAAGATGCTTCACATAATGATCCTTAACGCCAGATAAGGGATAAAGTTAAACATGAACACAAGTACTTTAAATTGCACCATAGCCTTGTAATGGATCTGGTCAAATTGATCTTCGGAAATATTAAAAAACATCGTTTGCGCTTTATAGGTAAAATCATGCGCAAACATAACCATCACCGCCCAAATCAACAACATGCTCCAATTCAGCACCGTACACCAACCCAGAAAGGGCAAAAGTTGTTCCATAGTCATTATAATTCTCCTTTAAGCAAAAAAAGGATGGAAAAGTTAACTTCTCGCCGAAAACTCATTTTAAACTAGAACCTTAATCCATCCGGACCACGACATCCTACTTTAACAGAATACACTTCATTTCTTCATCTAAACGAACGATATTTTTGGCTGAAGAATAAGATCGTTGTTTAACCGCTTCTAGCCCGCCCATAGACTGCATCCAATTGGTATTATCGGGTGTAAAATGCATTGGTATGATATTCTTGGTATCAAAAATTTTATTTATTTCCGCTGCAGACTCTTTTGAAAGCATATACCAGAATGGCATAAGTAAGTAATCGACTGCCACTTTATCTACCCCCGCTTTTCTTAAATCTTTCTCTTTCGCGTCCATATCTCCAACATGCATGATTGTTTTTCCTGCTACGGTGACCGTTATAGCAATATTTTCAATCGGCTTGCCCTCACCGTGACTTATTCCAAAGAGGGTTACGGGAAAAGGCATATCTTTAGGTATCACCTGTTCTCCTATGGGCAATTTAAAACTATTCACCTGAGCTTGATCGTTCGGTTGAATACCAGATGAGGCCAGTACAGTTCGAGCCTGTTCCGGTATCACAGCAACGGCTTTGCTGTTGGCGCGCAAGTGACGAAGAATTGCTTTCCCCGTCATATGGTCTTCGTGAAAATGGCTTGCGAAGACGAGCTGAACATCTGCGAACGATCCTTCTGCGTTTTCCATCTTCTTATTAAGCTCATCACTTGCGACCTCATAGCCATCCATGCCATCTCCAAAAAGTGCATCCAGTAAAACACCATTTACCCCATCAGTCGCATAAAATCCTGCTGATGCAATATGACAAAGCTTAGCCTCCTGACCCTGAGATACCGCAGACACGCATAATGTGATTGTTATATACATGAAATATCTTATCATTAACCGTATCCTATAAAATACCACAGCCGTTAAATCGGCTCACCTGGCGGTATTGGTGCCAGATCGCTTGCTTTTGGCATATAATCCCCCTCAAGGAACAAGCCGATACGGCGCGCTTGCTGCTGATAAAATGCCTTATATTCGCGGGTCATTTCATCGTTAGCTATGCGGTCTTCGAGTATTCCTTTAAGTCCGTTCAAATGCGATCCGGTCATTGCTGCAGCGGCAGGTGACGCCGAGGTGCTACCAGCCGTCATCATCATATAGTGAACAAAAATATGTCCAACGCGGCGATGCACCGCTGCTTTGAGCGGATCATCAAGACGCGGCGCAAGAACCGTTTTACCAGCCACTTTCACAATATAGCGATCAAGACTGATCTGACTATTATCACGTATATTCTGATCATTGATCCGGGCAAGTCTTGACGGTTCAAACAGCAAGCCCAATGTATGATTAGCATGTGCTTCCGCCATCGCAAGAGCGTCAAACGCCGCTCCAGTGTCACGCGGGAAGCTTTCATTGGTAAGACCGTAATCAAAGGCCTTCGGCGGCATCAGATCCAACAGTGTTTTTGGCAATGTTAAATAATCTGCGCTAAGAGCTTGAAGCACGATATCAGTTGCAGCGTCCTGACGTTCGCGGCTAACGATGCTGTGACGCGGGACAAGGTTTTCGCCTTTAATTTCATAGCCGTAAATCATACCACCAATCGATTTGGCAGTCGCGTTAATTTGAAAACGCGGCAGATAATAAAGTGGCACCAAGGTTTCCTCTAGCTGTGAAAGCGGAGTACCGTCGGCAATATTATCCAAACCGAATTTTGAAATGGCCACTTTGCGCACTTCATAAAGGTCTTTGGTGCTTTGCAGAACATCCTGCCCAAAATCCCAGAGATGACTATCTGCATGAAGACTACCTGCCCCGCGACTATCTGGCCCGTCGGCAACGAATTTATGGCCTGCCGCGTATGCGTCTTCCATAATATTCTTCATTCCTGAAACTTCCGACATCTCGTCGTGATATTGGCGGTAACCCCAGTTAACAGCAATTTTGTTCCACTGGCCAATTTTTTCGCGGTAAGGGGTTTTAATGTCCACGTTGCCATCGTCATCCACGGTAATTTTTGGATGCGGATAATCCATCACATCATCGTCACCAAACATGCTGGCAATATAATTATGGGCAAAGCCAAGCGTATGCCCCACTTCATGGGCACCAAGCTGCCGGGTTCGCGCCAGCACCAATGCCAGGCTATCATCAATGGACTTACCGTCTGCATAAGGGCCAGTGACCGCGTTGGCGATCATAAAATCCTGACGCGAACGCAGTGATCCTAGCGTCACATGACCCTTTATAATTTCGCCAGTACGCGGATCACGAACACTTGCACCATAGGACCAGCCGCGGGTCGAACGATGTACCCAATTGACCACATTATAGCGCACATCATCAGGGTCCATGCCTTCTGGCATTATTTTAACCTGGAAACCATTTTTAAAACCCGCCGCCTCGAACGCTTCTGCCCACCAGCTTACGCCGTCAAATAGCGCTTGGCGAATAAGCGGCGGCGCACCACTATCAATATAATAAATGATCGGCTCAACCGCTTCCGATACCGCAGCGTCTGGATCTTTTTTCTCTAGTCTATGACGGGAAATAAACCGTTTCTCGATGGCCTCGGTAATTGGTGTTCCGTAATCAACCACTTCTGTTGAATTAAAGCTCATAGCCGGATGAAACATCCGCGGCTTATAATTGTCATCTGGAAGCTCAATAAAAGAAATACGTTGTTTCAAAGTGATAATATTAGGGTTAGCAGCCACTGAACGAACAAAGCCACCCGGATTTTCCCCCATAAAAGTTACGGTCGATTGTAGTTCCGTATTCATGGGAAATGTTTTCACATATTCAAAATCAACAAAGCTTCTATCCTGATTAAGCGAGAAATCCCCCTGTCCTGTTCGCTTGATTTTAGCGGCACTTCGGTGCTGATCAGAAAGCATCATTTCCGTGATATCAATCAATGTCACATCATCATCGCTCGCGACCGCTTTAAATGACCAGACAATCGACGGTGCAAATGCATTTACAGCGGCAAGAACCTCCCTTGGGTTATCACTTGTGGCCATATATCGGGTATTTTTTTGGTGCAGCAGGACTTTCTTACCAACGCGGTCAAAATAAACAAGCTTAGTACCACCAAGTTGTCCGCGGTCAAGCGCCACATCATTGGATCCTAGTGCCCCCGGAAGGCTCACTTTATAAATAAAATCTTCTTTCAAGCCGTCTACTGCAAGATAAACATTGCCTTCTTCATGATCGAGATAAAGGTCAAAGAACCCTTCTTTCTTCTCCATGCCATCAGTGAAATCAGAAATGCTTTGTGCGCTCGCAGACGCCGTGAAAATTATAATGGTAAATGCAACGAAAACCCGTAACATAATCGTCCCCTTATCGTGTGATGAATATATTATAAAATGACCTTAAGGGGATTCTTATTTTTGATCAAGCATGCTATGGTCAATAGAAAGTGGGAAATTAGTGATGAAAAAAGTTATAGTACTCATAGCCACCTCAGCAATAGTGGGCTGTACCGCAAATTCCGGCGGCGCCCCGTCCGATCATGCTGACTATGTGGTGATCGGAAAGTCCGTCAACACTCGCCAGGAACATTCAGGGGCACTAAACCTCCTCAACACGGTATTTTTTGCTGAAATATTCCAGACCAAAGAGGCCGTTACAGCAGGCGGTACAGTGACGAACAGTTATTTGACGGGGCCTGGTAAAGCGTCAGAAGGCCTTCCATTTTCTGATGATCAAGCGCGTTATCTTACGGGTGGACGGAAAATGACCATTGAAGAGCTTACCGAAATATTCCCGGACGATACATATTATTATAATTTTGACACACCAGACGGCAATATCCGTAAAATGCCGGCAAGATTTGAACGTGACGGTGATGAAAGTCTTAATCCAGGGCCCATCGCTTTGTCACTCTATCAAAACGATGTTCCAGCTGATCCCGCAGCCATCGATCCTGATCAGGATATTGTCGTCCGCTGGAGCCCATTTGAAAAAGGTGCGCCTGACCCAAACGGCATAATCGACGATATGATTTACGCCATGTTTGGCAACTGCATGGGCATCGAAACCGTCCATAGCGGTCACGCCTTTGAACCCGGAAGCCTCACCTATATTGAAAGCGAGTTCACGATCCCCAAAAGTGCCCTCCACTCAGGACAGCCCTTTATGCTGGAAGTCGAACATTCCAACATGGAAACCGACATTTACCAAGACATCGAAATCATCGTCACCTACGCGGCAAGCACGTTTCTGGATTTAAGAACCACAGGCGAAAACACAGAAAACCCCGCCTGCCCAGCAGTACCAATGGCATTTGATGGTGGTGCAACGGATCGGGTGAGAGGGGCTCAGTAGCACTTTAATCTAAGATATGTCATACTTCCTAGGTTACATACACATCATGGGGAATTCTATGTTACCGAAAATTACGCTTGTTGCCATTTTTTATGTTCTTGGCTCGCTTTCCATTTCCGCTCAGGACACTCCAACAGACATAAATATAGGGACAATACATTCACTACATTCAAATGTATTGAATGAAGACAGGCCCTACTGGCTATCCTTACCCGCTAATTTTGATCCTGAAAAACCATACCCGGTAATTTACATGACGGATGGGGACTTAAGTTTTCACTTTGCCAGCGGAATGCTAAAGCAGCTTGCCGCAACTGGCAAAATACCGGATATCATATTGGTATCAATTCCCAACACTGATAGAAACCGTGACTTAACACCAACCCATACAGAGGTGGACTCGCAAGGAAAACAGCAGTCATTTCTTAAAACTACGGGTGGTGGCGATAATTTTATTGAATTTATAAAGACTGAATTAAGTTCCCGTATCGAAGAAAATTATACCACTTCGAAATTCAGAATTTATATTGGTCATTCATTTGGTGGTCTACTGGTCACCCACGCCTTTTTAGAACATTCCGATTTTTTTAATGCTTTCCTTGCCATTGATCCTAGCCTTTGGTGGGACGATAGAGTGATGAATAGGAACCTTCTTGAGAAAATTTCTCAAAAACGGTCACATAACAGCACTTATTACATGTCATCGGCTAACAATGATAATCCACTTGGAAATACTATGTTAGAGCCGCAGATGCAATTTATGGATAGCTTAACTCGCTGGGACACGGACACATTGAATGTAAAACGTGAATATTTTAGCAATGATAATCACGGATCCGTTGACCTTATCAGTGTTTATAATGGACTTCAGTTTATATTCGATAAATATAAACTTGATTTTGAAAAAGCTGTCGAAGACCCCAACTATTTGGATGAACATTTTAGCAATTTTTCAAAAAGAATTGGCTATAATTTCTCTCCTGGTGAAAATGTGATTAATCGCCTCGCCTATACTTATCTTTTCGTAAAAAAAGATAAAGATAAAGCCCTTGATCTTTTTATCCAAAACACCCAAAACTATCCAGATTCTTCAAATACGTACGACAGCCTTTCAGATGCTTATAAAGAGATAGGTAATAACGAAATGGTCATTAAAAACCTGGAAAAAGCCATTGAACTTGATCCAAATGCTGAAGGTTCAAAAAGAAAGCTTAAAGAATTTCTCGAAAGTGACCGCGAATAAAAAAAGGCGGCCAATTGGACCGCCTTTTCAATAGATGTAGACTTGAGTTCACATCATTTTCATCGCCAGGGCGACAATGCCCCAGAGCACAAGAACCAAAATAGGTAACATACTTAGCGTGAAGCCAATACTGCGTTTTTTCGGGTCTGCCACATAGCTTTTCAGGTAGATAAAACGGCCAATGATATAAATGATACCCGCATATGCGGCGACATCGGCACGGACGTTGGTCGCGAAAATTAACATGCTGGGGATCAATGCTACGAGCAGTTCAAGCGTGTTCATCTGAACTCGAAGTTGCCGTTCAAATGCTTCGTTTCCGCTACATGCCGGCGCATCAATACCGTATGTTGCCCGCGCTTTTCCGACTAAAATTGAAAAATAAATATATTGGAGCAATGCGACCAATATAACCAGTGATACAAGTTCCATGAATTCCCTCTCCTTGTTGTAAAATTTGAAGCCAAACCCTAGGCCATAGAAAGACTGCCGTCAATTGACTTATTGTTAACCCTGTATTTTAAGACTTTGTTAATACATTGGGCCATATTATGGCAGTACGCTTAACACTTGAGCGACCGTCCCCCCCTTGTAGAGTTCAAACGGTCGCTCATTTTTTTGCCTTTTTTAGATCACTGTCCTTGGTAACGCTTGCTGAAATGATTGCCACGTTTAAGGTTTAGATAGCGATCCCGCAATAAAGTGCGCCGTGAGACTAAGTCATATTCAACGCCGCGAACGATAACGTGATCGGTGTTTGAAGTCACTTCGAGCGTGTCGCCGTCCCAGACAACCACGTCAGTATCTTTACCTTCTTCAATTGATCCTACCACATCATCAAAACCAAATATTTCAGCGGCATTAATTGTAATGGTGATCATGGCACTTGGCCGTGGTTGATAGGTACGCGGGACGCAATTTTATCATAAACCACCATAAGTACGCGTTTATCCTCTTCGTGCGCAATGAATACAGACCCCACCATTAGCATGGACACCCCAATGAGCAGCTTAAAGTCATTTGAAAGTATCAGAAGCTTCTCGACTTTATAGTTTCAGTTGAATTTGAATTTTTCGCTTTTAATAACGTCGTAAGAATGATTAACTGAGTACAACATAAATATAATCATAAAAAGACGAGGATTTTACAATGGAAAGAAGAAGTTTTTTTGCTGCCGCTGGCATTACAGCACTCGGAGCAAGCCTGCTTACTGGCAAAGCATCTGCTCAGTCCGCAGGCAAGGTTGATGCAAAACTCGCCGAGTTAGGTGTCGAAGTCAAAGCGGCAGAAGCGCCAGTTGCTGCCTATGTTGGATGGCGCAAAGTTGGAAACATAGTTTACATAGCTGGGCAGGTTCCTGCTGGTCCAGACGGTCTTATACTTGGCAAACTTGGTGACAACATGACCACTGAGCAGGGTTACGTTGCAGCACGTTACTGCGGTATCAATCTACTCGGTCAGCTTAAGGCTGCTTGTGGCGGTGATCTAGACCGTGTGGTAAAATGCGTTCAAATCCAAGGGCTTGTGAATTCCACCGATGATTACACTGAACAACATCTCGTTGTCAATGGCACTTCCGAACTGTTCCTTGACATTTGGGGTGAGCCGGGCCTTGCCGCACGTGCTGCCGTTGGCACCAATAGTCTGCCGCTTGGTATTGCGTGTGAGGTTCTTGCTGTCTTTGAGGTCGCATGATGATCCGCCGCGCTCTTTTCACATCTCTCGCAGCGAGTATTCTTGCCGCCTGCGGAAAAGCTGAAGATCCAGCACCAGAAGAACAAGCCGCAGAAACTCCACCTACCGCAATGGGTGGAAAAGTCGATGCAAAATTGGCAGAACTAGGCATTGTCCTACCTGAAGCCACAACCCCGATTGCCGCCTATACTCCGATCCGCATCGTCGGCAATATGGTTTATATCGCCGGACAAGGTCCCAGCGATCAAGGCGTCGTCGGTAGAGATTATACCATGGAACAAGGGTATGGCTTTGCGCGAGACGCCGGCATCAGTGTCCTAAGTCAGCTCAGAAAAGCCTGCGACGGTGATCTTGACCGCGTGGTTCAATGCGTTCAACTTCAAGGTTTGGTCCGGTGCACTGACGATTTCACCGAACAACATTTGGTTGTTAATGGCTGCTCGGAACTGTTCCGCGATGTGTTTGGCGATGCTGGCCTCGCTGCACGCGCCGCCGTTGGCACCAATGCCCTGCCCGTTGGGTTTGTCTGTGAAGTCATCGCCACTTTTGAAATAGCTTAGAGTGCCTATTGACCTCAAAAAGTATAAAAAGCTTCTCCTGTCCCGGCAGGAGGAGCTTTTATCACTTATAAAATCACACAAAGCCGACAGCGCCCCTGTTGAGCTGGATCAGAGCATGGTTGGCCGCCTTTCGCGCATGGACGCATTGCAGGGCCAGGCCATGGCAGAAGAAGTGAAGCGCCGCCGTGATCAGGAACTGGCACGCATCAACGCTGCATTTGAACGTATGGACGAAGACGAATATGGCTACTGCCTAAACTGCGGCGAAGACATCGCCGAGGAAAGGCTAAACCTCGATCCTTCTATTTTACTTTGTAGCAAGTGTGCGGTTTAAAAAAAACTCTATGGCACAGAATTTCGGTTAACATTTTCCTTGGAAGTGGGCACAAAAAAACGGGCCGCCCCCCAAGGAGGAAACGGCCCGTTAAAATTCTTTTAAAACCTTAAGCCATTTTACAGGCTTTATTCAGGTTATCGAGAGCTGTTTTAAGACTTGAGCGTGGAACAGCGATGTTCATGCGCATAAAGCCATCGGAACCGATACCGTATGATGAACCAGCGTTAAGTTGAACGCCACATTTTTCAACGATCCACTCACCAAGCGCCATTTCCGGCTTAAGACCAGAATGACGACGACCTTCGTCGCGCATTTTGTCATGATAAGCTTTCATATATTCTGGTGTAACAACCTTTTTCATAAGGCCGTTACAATCAAGCCATGCAAGATAAGTACCTTCTGGTTTTGAATATTCGATACCCGGCATTTCGCCTGATTTATTTACATAATCAACAAGGAAGTCAAAATTTCCATCGATATATTCATTTACATCATCTACCCACTCTGCACCTTCTTCAAACGCTGTTTGACAGGCAATAAGACCAAAGGCATTACAGCCAGTGTCATGTCCACCACCGATCATAGTTGCGTCCATAAGATCTTGGTTTTGTGTGTAGAAGTAAGCCACTTTAAGGTTAGCCTGACCAAATGTTTTAGATGGTGAGCGGTATGTGATACTTGTGTTCGCATATTTTTCACCGATTGATGAATAAGGTACGAATTTGTGACCTTTGTTTACGAAATCACAGTGAATTTCGTCAGCAAGAACTGTCACACCGCGGCTGATACAAAGATCACCGAGCGCACGAAGCTCATCAGCTGTCCAGCATTCGCCGGATGGATTATTCGGGTTACAAAGAATAAGACACTTTGTTTCATAATCAAGACGCTCTGCAAGATCTTCAAGATCCATGTGCCAGCGACCATTGACTTTCTTCATAGGGTTCATTTCAACGCGCATACCGGCTTTGTTGATCGCACCACGAAACCCGCTGTAGGTGGGCGTTTGCAAAATGACTTTACCTTTAACCGGGTTAAGACCACGCATAGATGAAATCATACCAGGCTTAAGCGCTGAAGAGTTTCTGATCCATTCACGCTTGATGTCCTGACCGTACCGTTCTTTGTTCCAGTTGATGATCGATTGCCAATAGCTATCCGGCAATGTTTCATAACCATAGTTATCATATGTGGCACGTTTTTGAAGTGCTTTAACAACAGCAGGATGTTGTCTGAAATCAAGGTCAGCAATGCCCATTGGCACAGTGATATTTTCTTTACCGTAACGACGGATTGCAGCGTCCCATTTGACTGAGTTGACACCGATACGGCTGTAGATTTCATCGAAATCATAACCTTTGCCAGAACCGCCACTTGACTGTCCCATTGCAAATGCGCTGCTTGCGCCTGAGGCAGACATAAGTGCGGTTACACCAGCCGCACCCTTCATAAAGTTTCTGCGACTTGGTCCATTAAATTTTTTCATAATAATATCCTTTAAATTTATTCCCGTAGCTTGAATAAGCTAATTTTCCCTTTGAAAATACTCTGTTAACGAGTTTATTAATTAATATATATAGTATATAGAGCTATACTCTCATCTCAAAGATGATAGTTTATAACATGACATTATTACCTTGGGAAGAAAAAAGAAGCCCTCATGCAAGATCATGTGAACACGATAGTTATCGGTGCAGGTGTAATTGGCCTCGCTATCGCCAAAAAGCTCTCTGAACATGGCCGTGAAGTCCTAGTCCTTGAAAAAGAAAAAAACTTTGGCATGGGCATCAGTTCGCGAAATAGTGAAGTTATCCATGCCGGGCTCTATTTTTCTCCCAACATGTTAAAAAGTAAGCTCTGTATATCGGGGAAAGATCAACTGTACCAATACGCTAGATCACGTGGCATTCCCCATAGACGCTGCGGAAAGCTGTTGGTTGCCTGCAGTGAAGCAGAGCTATTCAAACTTGAACAAATCAAATTAAACGCTGAATTCTGCGGCGTAGACGACCTTGAATCCCTATCCGCTGCCGACTGCCTTAAGCTTGAACCAGACTTATCGGCTGTCGCAGGACTATTTTCACCGTCGAGCGGTGTTATAGACAGTCACTCTTTGATGGTATCGTTGCTCGGCGATTTGGAAAATGCCGGTGGGCAAGCCGTTTTTAAAACAACGATCAAGAGAATAGAGAAAACCAGCTCCGGTTTTCTGATAACACTCAATGATGATTATCAAATATCCTCAAATATACTTATCAATGCCGCCGGCCTTGGCGCTATGGACGTCGCCCATTTGATTGACGCTCTTGATAAATCCCTTATTCCTGAACTGGTCATGGCCAAAGGGCACTATTTATCCTATTGCGGCAGGACAAACTTTAAACATCTGGTCTATCCCCTTCCGTTTCAGGGCGGCCTTGGCATTCATTTGACACTTGATATGGCTGGTGGTGTTAAATTTGGCCCGGACGTTGTTTATGTTAAAGATGAAGATTATAATTTAACTACTTTAAATAAAACAACTTTTATACATTCAATTAAGCATTATTTTCCCAGTGTTGAACCCGATAAACTAACCCCTGATTATGCGGGTATTAGGCCCAAATTATCCAAAGACGGCGAAGATTTTCTCATACAGTTTCCCACAGATCATGGTATAGAGGGGCTTATAAACTTATTGGGAATGGAAAGCCCGGGCTTAACGTCATGCCTTTCTATTGCCGATTATGTAATGGAAAATATTAAATGACACTTGATGAACTCTATACACCTTACCTCCTGGTTGATAAGAAAAAGTTGACGGCCAATATTGAACGCATGAACGCGCACACCCAAAAAACTCGGCTTCACCTTGTGGCCACATACGAAAAATATAATGTTATAGTCGAAAGCAATGAAATTGTGGAAACTTGGACACGCTGTAACGGCTGGTAATTTAGTAGAAAATTACGGAAACAGCGCCATTTGCTCAAGCGACAGAGTTTCTTCGAAACCAAACATCAGGTTCATATTCTGTATCGCCTGGCCTGATGATCCTTTTACCAGATTATCAATGGTAGCGATTATAATGGCTCGGCCTGACACCCGGTCTTCAAACACACCAATATGAGTATTGTTTGAGCCACGAACATGGCGGGTTGCGGGAACAACCCCTTCATCAACAATCGTTACAAACGGCTCATCTCTATACCGTTCGCCGAGCACCTCACGAAGATCATCGGCCGTTTTACCGTCTTCAAGTTCAACATATATCGTTTCGAGTTCACCACGGTTCATAGGAACAAGGTGCGGTGTAAAAGTTACCATCAATTCATCACCATATGCACGTGAAAGCTCTTGCTCAATTTCCGGTGCATGACGATGAGAGGCAATCGCGTATGGATGCAGTGCTTCTGAAACTTCAGTATAAAGGTTGGCCTCCTTTAATGACCGTCCAGCTCCACTGACACCTGATTTAGCATCAATGACAACGCCGTCCTTCTTAATGGCTTTCGCCGCCATCAATGGCACTAGCGCAAGCAAAGCCGCTGTCGGATAACAGCCTGGACAAGCCACAAGGCGGGCTTTTTTTATCTCTTCACGGTAATGCTCACTTAGACCGTAGACCGCTTCTTTTTGCAATGAAATCGCGTCATGATCCCCGCCGTACCATTTCGCATAGACATCAGGATCTCGAAGTCTGAAATCAGCACTCAGGTCAATGACCTTTATGCTTCCGTGAATAGCATTTGCATAATCCTCAGGTTGTTCAATAACCATTTCATCAATAAACCCATGCCCTGTTTCATGAAGAATACCTTTGATGATACTTTGCGAGGTGGCGTGCGGAAGCGCACAGAAGACAACATCAAGCTCAAGGCCAGCCCATTCAACATCAGCGATGGCCATCAGATCCGGGAGCCCCTCACTGGCAAGGTGAGGAAAAACGGCCTCGATAGGCTGTCCTGCTTTGCGGTCGGCGGTGATCAAAACAATTTCAACATAAAGATGGCGTAGTAACAATCTGATAAGCTCAGCTCCAGTATAGCCACTTGCTCCAAGAATTGCTGCTCTGATTTTTTTGATGGATTTGGTCATTAATTTCGCCTCTTTATGTATACTATCCTGATATAGACCGTTTTTAAATCAGGCACAAACATTTTCCCTATGACCTAGAGACTATTCTCTTTTAATCAGGCAAATTGCACTTATTTAAGATATACTAATTTTGCTGGGTATTTTCAGTCTTAATTTTATCAACCATCTTCTGTAAATATTCTGTTGAAAAATTTGTTCGATCTGTCCCTCCGTCAGAATCAATATTATCTTCATCCAATCCCACATCTCGGTTCCCCTTCCTCAATGAAGCGAGCCACTGTCTACGTGACGCCTCAAAATCACCATTTATTGTCGCTTGTGTAGAATATTTCTTGATTTTTGTCATCTCTGGAATACTGTTTTTAGGTTCATCTGCCAATGATGTTGAAATTGACCCCATAAGGCCAATGAAAATCATCAATTTCAGGAAAGTATTTTTATAAGTCGAGTTCATTTTAGGTTCACAACTGATGTTGAATTGTACCTACAACGCAAAAATACTCTTCATGTAAGTGGGTGGTTACTGTAACTATCCTTAAGGTACAATCTTAAAATTAATAAAAGTTAAAGAATAGTTAAAAATGGCTCTACTATTGGCTACGAAGTTGACGCCTGATCCTTCGACGAATTTCCTCGCGAATTCTTCTTCGAACTTCGTCACGAGCCTCATACCGGGCCCCTTCTCTAATCTCGCGCGCAACGCGGTCCCGGATACTTCTTTGGATCTGCTCATAAGTCTTGCGGTTTATATTATTTTCTCTGAGAATTTCTTCCAGTTCGTGTGGTTCAAAGGCACCTTGTGGGGCTGACTGCGCCTCAGTTTGAGAGTGTTTTCGCGCTTGTGTAATTGCTTGCTTTCTCACTTCTACAGCAGCAAGCCTTCTTACATTCGCTGCTGCCAATCTGCTTTTTTGAAGTGCTATACGGCGAGAATTGACCCTCTCTATGTGATCGGCGATAATGGTTCTTGAACGTACTTCTTGATCTATCCTCGGCGGCGATGCCATCGGCATCTGATTATTTGGACTTTGCCCTATTGTTCCATCTAAAACTTCCTGCGCCAATGGCACATTCTGTTCACCAGTCGTATCAATATCTGCGGCTTGTCGGGTTTCCATTACTATTTTTTCATCAACTCGTTGCGCATCTATTCGCGATTTAATTCTCCGTTCCCTTATAAGGGGTCGAACATCTTTCACTTGCTCATTAATACGCTTAAAGTCATTATTATTATTCTGAAATTCAACCTCAATCGTGGCAATATTGTAATCGTTGATTTGGAGCTGACCTAAATCATAATCGCCAAAATCAAATGCACTATTATGTTCCACAATCTTTTGATAGTGACGCCTAGTCACAGTGTCATCAAACAACGTATCTAAATCGGCCTCGAACGCTTCGCTGACAAAAACCGGTTGATCCGTACGCGTGATATCCAGTCTTCCTCGAATATCCACTTCATAACCAACTCTCACTTGTCGGTCTCCAAGTAATATTTCCTGATCACCTACCCAGAAAGTTTCAGCTTCGACACGTTCAACGGTCCCGCGCAAAGAAAACTCACCTTCGATCAACGGCGCACCAATTCGAGAAGCGATGATTAGTCCGTCGCCGGATCTGAGTCCATTTACAGCAACCTGACTACCCTCTTCCAAACCTCGGTCAATTATAGTCTCATCAGTCAAAAGAACCCTTTGCCCGAGGATTACAAATTGATCCGGCGCAAGCCGCTCAATAGGTCCATTTACCTCCTCGACAATTTCAATTGTTCTTGCTTCAGCTCTACCTGCTTCCTCATCAATTGTCACCGCTACGATTTGGCCAATGGCAAGCCTGTCCGTTAGTCCGTCACGCCCTTGGCGCACAATATTCTGTTCGTCATCATAGAAAATTTCAACACCATTCACCCAGATACTACCAAAGGCATCAATACGGCCATAAATGCCTGTTCCACCAATGCCGCCGGGACCGCCGTCAATACCTGTACCACCAATGCCGCCAGGCATACGCGACAGCGCGAACACAATCGACAGCACAATCAAAGCGACAAAGGCGAAACCCGCCTTATTGTTGAGCACGAAGGCACCCATTAACCGTCATCCTTCTCAGCATAAAAATAGATGCCGAAAGTCATTCTTTGATCGTTCTGCGACTTGGCTTCATCATCTTCTGCGAAGTCGTAGGCTGCTTTGTTAATGCTTATAAGGTTCTCCATGCCCTTTTCTTCAACCAGTTTTTCAAGCATTTCGATTGAAGCCGGCGTAAGTCCTTTGTAATAAACAGAACGCTCCAAGAATTTTTTACCCTTATCTCCTTCTTTCTTCGCGATATTATGAACGGCAGCGGCCATGTGGTCATGCAAATTTCTGTCGAAATGTCCCATCAATTCTTCAAAATTTTCTTCAGGGATAAATGCGGTTTTATTGAGACTTATCCGATCTTCTGAATGCTCAACAACCATTTTCTGTGCGATCATTTCATCAAGAGCAACTCGAGGTCGTATATCAATGTTGATACTTTCTACCAATTGTTCAAAATTGGCAGAACCGTTTGCTTTCGAGGACAACTTGTAAAGCATAAGTGGTTCGCCGCGATCATCAATATAATGTCTATCCGCAAGCCACTTTGCAACAATCTGAGCACCAAGTGAGGCTTTTTTACTAGAAAGTTCAACCCCATCTTCCGGCACATTAAACCCGGGATGCTCAGTTCTGATACGGCGAACATCTTTGCGGTGCACTTTGGTGAGCAGGGTGATACGACTGTCGGTGACATCTTTATCTGGAGAAAGCTTATAATCTTTTGCTGCCACTTCAACGTAGATATGCTTCAAAATGTCAGCGAACATGGGGAAAGTCACACCACGCGCAATTAAAAATTTGACCAAAGGGCGCATTACGTTGGTAATCGCCCTAATGATCAAACTGTCTTTTCTGCTTATATCGTCCTGTTCAGTCATAAAATCTTAAAATTCCCAACCGATTTTAAAGGTTGTAATGGTCTCGTCATAGTCGACCGGCTCATAATTCGAAGACGATGAAATATATTCAAAGTCTACTTCACCAAAAAAACCATTCGCAATCGGCACCTGCCACGATGTGGAAAGCGTATGACGGTTGTCATCGCGGATTACACCGTCGTTATAGCGTCTACTTGCCATCTGGTATCCTCGGCTCTGATATTTATATCCGGCGCGCACCGTTGTTTCACGGTCAAACATTTGAATAGGTAGTTTGGCAGAAAAATCAAACGTACTACCGGTGTAAGAATACCCCGGGTCTTGCGTATTATGGTCAGTCCATTCATATCCCGCAGTTGCGGTTTTACCGCCGCCAAGAATAAATATTGCTTTTGCAGATACACTATTTCGACTGGCATCACGTGCCACTAGTGCATTTTGTTTAAATGTATGCTTTTGATATTCGTATGCACCCAGTAGATATATTTTATTGGACGGCATTAGATACCCAACATTAGGCCGAATGGTCGTCAAATCCATAAAACTATCGCCGCCAAGACCGATAGTATTATACATAATGGTAAGACCTAGATCTGCCCCGCGTACAGTGTAACGACCATCAATGTTAAAACCATGAATACTCATATCGAAATTATCAAACTCATCATGCTTGCTAATATAAAAGTCGTAACCAGCACTTAGCCCCATTTCATCACTGTCAATAATTTCAATTCCTGCTGCAGCATCAAATACAATCGCCTGATCGCCCACATTATTGTTACTATCTATAGCATCAATGGTCAGATTACTGTCAAACTCGTAACCTGCACTTGCAGATAGTGTGAAGGGGTTATCAGCCTCCTGCGCATTACTCATTGCGCAAATAGTGGCGGCTGTCGACACCATTAATAAAACTCTGTAATAATTATTCATACTCTTTATTCCTAGATATTTAACGATAAAGTGACCTCAGTATATGAGGTCACTTTTAAATATACTCAACTACCGCTCACCGCATCCGCAGCGGCTTCCTGTGCCGCTTCGCGAAGTGCTCTAACTTCTTCTCGCATCTGATCACGAAGCTCGTGGGCCGCTTCGCGTGCTGCATCACGAACTTCCCGGCCTTCCTCACGGGCGGTTCTTCTGGCCTCCTCAGTGCCCAGTTCACGTGCCTCATCGCGTAGTGTCTGCACTTCTTCACGGGTCGCTTGACGCAGTTCATGAAGCTCGTCTCTCAGTTCGGCAGTTGCTTCGGCTATTTCTGGATGCTCTGCAAGAAATTCATCTCGGGCTTCCTGGCGGGCTTCACGGTGCTCCTCCCTCACTTCATGGCGATGTTCACGGCGTTCTCGCATTTCTTCGCGCTGCTGCTCGGTCAACTCTTCTGCGACCACGTCGGTACTTTCTTCTGCTTCCTGCGCCTGTGCCATGGAAAATGTCGTGGTTAGGGCAAAAATTGATGCCCCAATTAAGGTTTTTAATGTTGTTTTATTCATAATAATTACTCCAATATATAATAGGTGGGATTTTTTCCCATATCAAGTGTTTTTAAACACCCGAACTCTGTGATTGCCTTCTCGGCGTTTAATGTCGTAACGAAGCACGGACCACACGGCGTGGCAGAAGCGCATGTTTTTTCTTTATGATGACGACCCGGCGCACGACTGGTACCAGATGTGGTTTTTGAACCTTAACCACAACATGCTTGTGTTCTGTATCAATAGCGTGGACTTTGCCTGATGTATGGGCCTGTGCGATGGAATTTAAGCCACAAATCCCGAGCAATGTTATACCAAATATAATTATTTTACTTAATCTCAACATAACTCACTCCTATATGACTAACTGTTTTGCGCAGCATTTCGCGCTCGTTTGATGATTTGTTTGACATCGGCACGGATTGAATAAAGCTCGCGTTTAAGCTGGTTCTTTTGATCTTGTATGGCAATGCGTGCTGCCTGCTTGGCTTCTTCGGTTCCTGCTTGCCTTGCGCGCTTTTTAATTGCCTGGATATCCTGATCGCTTTCAGCTTTTAATATGCGCGCTTCCTTCTTTTTGGAATTTATATAGCGTTTAACTTTTTGTAGCAGTTCTTCATCAGTGGTTTGGTAAACTGCTATCCTTTCATAATCACTATCAAAATTGATATCTGACGGCTCCGATACATCTTGAGCAAATGCCCCCGAGCCCAAAACGCCTGAAGCGATTAAAGTAGATCCTATCAGTTTTATATATGTCATTTACGTTCTCCATTTATGTATGGGATATATTCCCACGTCATTTAATTTTATATGTGGGATTTTTTCCCACGTCAACATTTTTCGTTAAAATATTTCGTAAATATCTATAATTATTTGTTTTTATTGATTTATTTAAATGTATTTTTTAAACGGAAACAAATAATCGTCGACGAATTATTCTTCGCCGACGATTAAATTGATTAAATTTTTAGTCTGATTCTCTTATTGCCCAATCGCCGCACGGATCGCTTTATTAGCTTCAACATCAAGGAATTGATCAATTTCGATATAGTAATTATCAGGATCATATCCGATTACAATATCTATGAGCACCGTACCGTCCTCCCCTGCTTCATGGTACAGTTCTTGGGTTCTAAGTTCAAACGTTGGTTCGCCCTTAAGATGATCAAACCACGCTTGCGCATCTGATGTCATGAATCCAACATTGACCGCCTTATCATGACTTGCTGGGTGAATACCCCTGCCATCAAGAACAAGCCCGATATAACCAGTACGTGATGAGGTATAGATATCTGAAAATGGTTGCTCGACTATCATTTCCAGTCCCATAACATCTCTGTAGAAATCAGCGGCCTCCTTTGCATCTTTATGATAAAGCCAATAGATGCTTGCTTTAAAGCCAAGGTCTGCTGGTCTCGTACTCTGCTGCCCTGCTTCAACATAAATATTTTCTGACGCTTCAAGAAGCGGAATAAATTTCACATTTTCCTCGTGCGGGGCAAAATATTCAAACTCAAGAATATAGCCACCCGGATCTGTCACTAGAAAACCATTGTGAGGACTATCGCCAAGTGGCTTTGGCGGATTTCTGATATCCATATTTTGCGAGACCGCATATTCGTACCAGGCATCTATCTGATCAGTGAGCAGCGCAATGGCGATGGTTTTTGGCTCTTCTGAGGTATGCATTCCGCGACCATTGTCGTTGACGATAGTAATAAATGTAGTCGGTGAAGTTTGCACGATCATGGCAAAGTCTGGAAATTCAAATACATTCTTAAATCCCATGGTATTATGATAGAAATCAACGGCCCCATCATAATCTTTATAATAAAGAAACGCATTATTACCGATAATATCCCGTGTCATTTCCTTAACATCATCCATGTTTTGTTCATTGTTCTCAGATGCCCCGTTGTCCGAGCAAGCAGTGATCAAAGCAAATATTAAAACCACAAACACCCTAAATATACTTCTTGGCATTATTCTCTCCCTTATATTATTTTTAAAAGCTTACTCACACCCGTCTATAATTGCAATTATTTCATCAATATCATCAGTCACGTGAACCAAGTCCAAATCTGCGGGATCAATAGTGCCGTGTTTAATCATACTTTTTTCAACAAATGGCCTAAGTTCTTTCCAATATTCCGAACCCACGGCAATCACTGGAAAATCCTTTATCGTGTCGGTTTGGATAAGGGTTAAGGTTTCAAACATTTCATCTAACGTTCCAAAGCCACCGGGCATTAAAATGAACGCCTTGGAATATTTAACAAGCATCACTTTTCGAATGAAAAAATAGTCAAAAGTAATATTGATATTTGTAAACGGGTTTAAGCTTTGTTCTTGAGGCAGGACGATATTGCAACCAATTGACATAGCCCCAACTTCATGTGCGCCGCGATTTGCAGCTTCCATAGCACCCGGCCCACCACCCGTCATCACGGCATATCCCGCCTCACCAAGCTTGCGGCCGATTTCTCTGGCCAGATCATAATATTCGTCGCCCTCTTTAAAGCGCGCCGAACCAAAAACGGTCACACAGGGCCCTATTTTTCGCAATTTATTAAAACCACCAAGGAAGTCCCAGGCGATTTCAAACACCCGTTCCAAATCGCGAAACCACCCGTTGGCACCTTTGAGGAAGTGTTCATTTTTACAGTTTTTATTGTTCATTCTTTTCTTATTCTCACCAAGCATCCTAATTGACTTATCCCTCATTAATATAGTAGCTTTCTGCCATCTCAAATAGAAAAATCTATTAGGAATTTGCAAATGAAAATATGGTCCCTTAGATATGCGCTTGCTATCGCTCTTTTACCATCGCTCGCCTTCGCACAATTGGTAAAAAAAGATAGTACCACCGAACGCAATTATTTTGACGAAAATGGTACCATGCGCATCGCAATCGCCACCCAGTCACATAGACCGGGATCGGGCGGCAAAAATGCCCTTGATGGACCAGAAGTCATGGCCGATGGTGGCATTCAGGATTTGCTACGAAGCATGAACGCCACGGTCCGCACCTCCAGTGCCGAACTTTCTGAGCGCGAGCAAACAGAATACGGAAACTGGCGGAAAATGGGATATGCCAATGGCCGCCTCGCCGACAATGTCATGCAAAACGAAGTTGATGGCTACTTCACAGTGGGCTTCCTTGCCAGCTGTCCGTCCTCACTGGGGATGCTTGGCGGCTTGCAGCAGTCACTCACCTCTACTGACACATCATCGGTCAGTATACTTTGGCTTGATGCCCATGCGGATTATAACACCCCTGAAACCACACGTTCCGGATCAATGGGCGGAATGCCGTTAGCCATTGCAAATGGCCTTGCATTACATCAGGTGCGCCGCGATTCGAAGCTTGAACCACCCCTTCCTGCCAGTCACATCGTAACCGCCGGCCTTAGGGATGTCGATCCCATGGAACAACATTTGCTTGATTTGGCACGTATACAAAACATTTCTGTTGATGATATTCGGGGCCTAACACAAAATGTCTATGATCAGATGGATGCGCTCAGCAAGGTATCTGATAAAATCTATGTTCATATTGACCTGGACATTTTGGATGCCTCGGAAATGCCTTTCCATAACTACCCAACTGAAAATGGCCCAACGAGCCATGAACTGGCAGCACTGTTTAAGGATATATTTCAAAAATATCCGAAAGCGGCAGCAATTGGTTTTGCATCCATTCCGGCTAATGATCCGGATGATATCGGCCTAAAGGCCGTAAACCGAATGGTTGTTGGCGCCGTTGAGGGCATCAAAATTCGCGAAGGGAAAATGTAAGTGCCACACTGCGTAATTGAATATACCCGCAATATCGAAGCGGAAATAAATATATCAGATCTGCTCGGCGTCGCCTTTGAAGGGGTCGCCAGCTGTGGGCACTTTAATCGCGAAGCGATCAAGGCCCGAGCCATCCCATTTGATATATATAAATCCGGCTTGGACCGCGATGATTATATCCATCTAAAACTTAGAATCTTGTCTGGACGCACACCAGAACAGAAGAAGCAGATCAGTGATCATATGATCGAACAACTGATCGCCCATGTCGGGCGCACAAAGAGCTTAACGGTCGAAATAATAGACATGGATATTGGTAGTTACGGCAAATATATCGCAGAAGACTAAGTAAATCGCGACTTGGTCTTATTTGCAAAAGCCACAAGTGATAACATTACTGGAACCTCTACCAGAACACCAACGACTGTTGCCAGTGCTGCACCACTTTCCAAACCAAATACGCTGATTGCAACCGCAACCGCCAGTTCAAAAAAGTTTGACGTGCCTATCATCGCTGCTGGTGCAGCGACATTGTGCGGCACCTTCCAAAGATAGGCCCAGCCATAGGCGATTGCAAAAATACCATATGTCTGAATAACAAGTGGAATTGCGATCAGTCCGATGATCATGGGTTTTTCGAGTATAGTCTGCGCCTGAAGTCCAAAAAGGATCACCACTGTTGCCAAAAGCCCGATAATAGAGCAAGGTTCAATCGCCTTTGTAAAACGGTTAAGTGCACTATCATCGCCATTTTTTACTAGAATTTTTCGCGCGATAAATCCAGCCACTAGGGGAATGACCACATAAAGGACCACCGACAGCAGCAATGTTTCCCATGGTACGACGATATCAGTAACATCAAGAAGGAAGGCTGCAATAGGCGCAAAGGCAAAAATCATAATCACGTCATTAATAGATACCTGGACCAAAGTATAACTCGCATCACCACGCGTTAGCTGGCTCCAGATAAAGACCATCGCAGTACAGGGGGCAACACCCAGCAAAATCATACCAGCAATATATTCTTTAGCATCCTGCGGATCCACAAGACCAACGTAAAGATACTCGAAAAACAATACGCCGATAGCCGCCATGGAAAATGGCTTAATAAGCCAGTTAATCACCAATGTAATGCAAAGACCCCGCGGTCGCCGTCCTAGGTCACTGAGGCTTGAAAAATCAACCTGCGCCATCATTGGAAAAATCATCACCCAGATAAGCACTGCAACTACCATATTTACATTGGCATATTCCAAGCTGGCAATCAGTTCAAAAAGCTGAGGCACAAAATTCCCGAGAAGTATTCCGCCAACAATACAAAGTCCAACCCAAATACTGAGATATCGTCCAAATGCACCAAGTGGTGAACTATTCATATCTGTCATTTTAAAATTTCCCGCTTAACAGAGTTTTTTATTGCTTAGTCTTGATAGCGTGAGACAATCCGCATCTGAAGATGCGCAACAATTTTCCGCCATAAAATTCATTAATTCTTCAATACGGTCCATCTGAGCAAAGTAAATAATACTACGCCCTTCTCTTATTGAGTGAACTAGGCCAGCATTGCTAAGATGTGATAAATGAAACGATAGTGTATTTTGCGGCACACCAAGCTTGTCACTCAGAATCGTGGCCGCACAGCCTGAAGTACCATACTCCACCAATAGCCGAAAAGCACGCAGCCGCGTTTCCTGACTGAGCGAGCTAAAAGCTGATATTGCATTTATTATATCCATATATCGAGAAGTATCGATATATAAACCGATAGTCAAGTACTATTAATAATTGCAGTTGCTATTTAGTGGCCAATTCCACCGCCTTGTATGCATGAATAGATGTGGTATCAAGCAATAAGACATCTGTTTCTGATTGTTTGACCAGCATCCCTATTTCTGTGCAGCCGAGAATGACTGCTTCCGCCCCCTCATCTGCCAGTGTATTTATAATACGGTGATATTCCGCCTTGGAACTAACGTCTATTTTACCAAGGCACAGCTCGTTATAGATCACATCATGGACTATTTTTCGGTCTGCCTCGTTGGGTGTGAGCACATTAATTCCGTGTTTATCAACCAGACGGCCTTTGTAAAAAGCGCGCTCCATTGTAAACCCTGTGCCAAGTAGCCCAACTGTCTTTAGGCCGCGTTCTTCGATAACCGACGCCGTCGCATCTGCGATATGGAGGATCGGAATTGAAAGATGAGGTTCAATCTGTGGAACAAATTCGTGCATCGTGTTGGTGCATATGAGTATAAAATCAGCGCCCGCCGCTTCAATCCTTTTTGCACAATCTACCATCGCCGTAGCCAATCCATCTAGATCACCGGCGTGCTGCATTTCTTCAATGGGGCTAAAATCGACGCTGTACATGGCGATCTTGGCACTATGGAGGCCACCGAGTGTATTTTTGATACCTTCGTTGATCTGCTGATAATAAAGCGCACTGCTTTCCCAGCTCATACCACCAAGCAATCCGATTATCTTCATGTTTATTCCTTTAGTGCAAGATCCACCGCAGCCCGCGAATGGATGAGAGTTGTATCGTAAAGCGGCACCACGCCCTCGCCATCTTTAATAAGAATACCAATTTCGGTGCAGCCAAGGATAACCGCTTCGGCCCCTTGTTGCGCCAGATCGTCTATAATTCGCTTATAGTCTTGTTTTGAGTTTTCGTTTAGTTCACCGACGCAAATTTCATCAATTATTTCATGAACTCGCCTACGGTCAATTGCGTTAGGCACGATGACGTCAAGTTCAAACTTTTCTTTCAATCGTCCGATATAAAAGTCCTGCTCCATGGTAAATGTTGTTCCAAGAAATCCAACTTTTTTAATGCCATCCGCAACAAGTGCCGATCCAGCCGCATCAGCTATATGAATGATTGGAATGGATATATTCTCGCGGATAATCGGTTCGTTCTTGTGCATTGTGTTTGAGCAGATAAGCAGAAAGTCGGCACCAGCCGTTTCTATAGTTTTTGCGCCGTCAACCAGAACTTTTTGAACTTCCGACCAGTTTTCCGCCTGCATCATCGCTTCGAGGCCAGCAAACTCAAGACTATTGAGAATAATTTTGGCGCTGTGATATCCGCCCTTGGCACGGCCCACACCCTCGTTTATTTCACGGTAATAAACGGCCGTACTTTCCCAACTCAATCCGCCTAATAGCCCGATGGTCTTCATTACTATTACGCCATTTCACTTTGCGGAAAATTAAAAAACGCTGTTGGCTTCATATCACCCTGACGCATATAGGTATCAATATTACCCAGATGGTAAGCATAATGTGCGTACATGGCCCAAAGAAAACCCATTGCACTGTATTCACCACCCTGAAACCAAACTGTTTTCGTCAATTGCTCAGCCGTTAACTCTTTAAGCATTGCCATGCAATTTTCATGAATTTCGCGACCCAATGCGACAAAATCACCGTCATAAACTTCATTTGTCAGCTTTTCATTGATCGGTAGCGGAATTTCGCCGCCGTCCTCTACCTCTATCAGTGACCGTGTAAAACCATCCTCTGAAGTCGTCAGATGTACATAAAGGCCTTTAATGGTGATGTTTTCAAGCCGGTCGCCAAAACTAACACCCGGACCGTCGATAGGAATCCATTCGTATTTGTCATCCGGTGTCTTATGGATATATGTTTCAACGAAATCAAACATACGATCAAACATGATGAGAAATCGTTCAAATTCGGACATTGGCATGATGGCCATACTATACTCCTTGGTTCTCGATAAAACTGCTCGTCACTATTTCACAAAAAGGAAAAAATGCAAGCAAATAGCCATTAAAAAACGATGTAATTAATCTTTAAAAACTCGTCCCTCTTTCATCACAAACGTGACATTTTCGATATCTTTTATATTCTCGAGTGGATTTCCGTTGATGGCAATAATATCGGCAAATTTGCCTTTTTCAATGCTTCCCAGACTATCCGCAAATCCAAGCAGTTCCGCACTATTGACCGTCGCCATTTTTAGAGCGTCATTATTGGGAATTCCAGATCTTACAAAATATTCAACTTCTCGGTAATTGGTTCCGGCGTTCCTGCCATCACCATCAGTACCTGTGGCAATTTTTACGCCCTTACTATAGGCCATCATCAATGTCTTAGGATGGCGGGTAACAAATTTCATATTATGCTCAGCATATATCGGATCCGTATCCGGATTTGTCGCGACGGCTTCCGTTTCATCAAGATTTGACATGGTCGGCACATAGTAAACCCCCTTCTCAATCATAATATCCATGGCTGCTTCATTCATAAAGGTACCATGTTCCAGGCTCTGAATATCAAATTTAAGCACCTGAAGTGAACTATCACGGGTGTGAGAATGGGTGGCAACCGGAATATTATATTTTTTTGCCACATCGATGATGGTTTTAATCTCGTCATCAAAAAAGATCGGCGCACCGTCTTCGTTTGAACAAAGCTGTCCGCCGCGGCACGATGACCTGATTTTGATCCATTTCGCGCCCGCTTTGATCATGTCACGGGTTGTTCGCCGACAGCTTTCAACACCATTGCATTCAAGACCATTGTCGCGGCTGCCCACGCCAATGATGATACCGCCCGGTATAATGCGCGGACCGATAATCTCGCCACTCTCGATACCTTCGATAATTTTATAAAGCGTATCATCCCGCGCACCAAGATCACGCACGGTCGTAAAGCCAGCCATAAGCACTTTATAGCTGTTGATAACCCCCATAATCGCATGGTCGGCCCCATTAGCGCCAGGATTATTAAGGTCGCCTTCCGCCATATGAATATGTGCGTCAATCAGCGCCGACATGACGAATTTATCTGACAGATCAACAATTGTAACCTCAGCTTCACCAGCCGTAGAAACAAAGGAACTGACCACGTCGGTAATTTTGCCCTCTTCAATGATGATCGACGCGTCCACAATCGGATTATCTCCGGCCACCGCGAGTAACGTACCTGCATGTATGATAGTGACTTTTCGCACCTCTTCTTCCTGTGCATATGCCGAAAATGAAAGTCCAATTAGAAATACTGCAAAAATGATTTTATTCATGATTAATCCTTATAAACCTTACCATTTTTCATAACGAAAACCACTTTTTCGATATCTTTTATGTCCTCAAGTGGATTACCATCTATGGCAATAATGTCAGCGACTTTCCCTTTTTCGATTGTCCCCAGTTCATCCGATCTTTCAAGAAGGTCCGCGGCATTAACAGTGGTCATCTTAAGCGCGTCCATATTGGTTATGCCTAGCTCGACAAAGCGTTCTACCTCACGGTAGTTTTTCCCGTGTGGCACCACACCCGCGTCGGTACCTGTGGCGATGGGAACGCCTTTTTTGTAGGCTTCAAATATCGTCGGCGGATTATTTTCATAAAATTTCCGCTCATGCGCCTGCATAATCGGATCGCCCTCGGGATCAGCGAGATCTTCTTCCAGCATATCCATCACCGAAACCGTTGGAACATAGTAAACATGGTCCCTAATCATGGTTTCCATGGCTTCCTCGTCAATATAAGATCCATGTTCTATGGAACGAACTCCATAGCGCAGAACCTGCAGCGCGCTATCCCTTGGATGAGAGTGAGCAGCGACCTTTACATCATATTTTTTAGCGGTTTCAGTAATTGCCGCGATTTCATCTTCGAAAAACATTGGCGAGCCATCTTCATGAGAACAAAGCCGGCCACCCGAGCAGCTCGAATAGATTTTAATCCAGTCGGCACCGCCCGAAATCATATCACGTGTGGTTTTACGGCAGCTTTCAGGACCGTTACATTCCATGCCGTTATCACGGCCACCGACACCAATTATGTTCCCAGCGGCAAATATCCGCGGACCTATGAGGTCGCCTTGCGCAATACCGTCCCGTAATTTAAATATAGTATCATCCACTGCGCCAAGATCACGAACCGTAGTAAAACCGATCATCAGTGTTTTCTGCGCATTTTTAACGCCGTTCAAGGCCCGATCAGCAGGATTATCACCACGAGATGCGAAATGCACATGCATATCCATCATTCCGGCCATCACAAACTTAGCTGACATATCAACAACAGTAACTATGGCATCTTCGGTGCCATCATTATCAACGTATCCGTCAACCACGGCAGCAATTATACCATCTTCGACGATAATTGATTTTTCATTATGCGTGTCCTCACCCGCAACAGCCAACAATATACCCGCATGAATTATCGTAACGTTTCTGGATTCTTTCTTCGCCTCATCTTGGGCAAAAACTATTGATACGCTACATAGATACAGCACTGCGAAAAGCATAATTTTAGGCAAATTAATCTCCCTCTTTTATTATTGGCATAATGATTGAACATTAACCGCCATTTGGCAAGTGAAATGGACTTAATTCGAATACCCGGTAAGTTCTACATAACCACGCCCGAATATTGGCTTCCCGTCTTTGGTGCCAGTTACATCCACGGCCCCTTCCCAGTAGCGTGGAAACGTCACAAGTTCCTGTTTTTTCATTATGGGCTTAATAGTGATACTCATATTTTTATCTGAAAAACTCAGCTGCCAACCCGACGGATAGCGACCACCCAATGGACTCTGCCAATAATCGATCACCTCAATATCAACATCCTCTGGCACTAGACTTTGATTATGTCCATCAGCGTCCACCCATGTGCCTGCACTAAACGGATGGCGGCTGCCATCAGCACCGCGTAGATTATAAAACATCAAATCATTCCCGTCATCCAGATGCAACGAAAACCAGTCCCAGCCCTGCTGATCATCTGCCAGCGCACTTGTGCCCCATTCCCGATCAAGCCAAGTCAGGCCATTAACCGGAACCTGTTCTCCTTTGATGGTTAGGATCCCACTGCTTTCAAGTCGCGGTAGCGTATAGTAATAGGTGGCGTTGCCAGGAGTAGCAGATTTCCTACTTAAGCCCGCCTCCCCATTGAGAACCGCCGGCTTGATTTGCTTTAAATCAAGTTCAAGCTTGATGTCTCCTTCCTCAGCAACGAGTGTCCAAGTGTCCTCGGATGGCTCAAGCGACCAGTTTTCAAGCCAAATTTTATCGACAGTCGCCCCAGCCAGTCGCTGATCACCACGGGCATAACGATGAAAGAAAATAAAATCATCGTTGACCGCATCCGTTACGGCAAAATGCGCTGCAAATACCACTGGTGTCTGCCATTTTGAGGAAAGAGCGGTTTCTTCCCCTTCCGGTGTCAGTGCCAATCGGAAAAATGTCAGTTCATAACCAAATCTCCTTCTGTCTGGTCCGTCTAGGTTTCCAGTGGCATACCACCATTCATGACGATATCCGGGATGGGGACCATGATCAGCAGGAAAATCAAAACTACGTACATCAATAGCCCGCTTAAAGCCATCCTCACCCGCATCACGCAATATATCCAGACGACCAGAACTAACAGTTCCAACTTCTTGTGCAAATGAAGGAATAGCAATCAAGATGAATAAAGATAGTAATTTCAATTTCTGATGCATCATTCATTCCTCCCGAAGTTTTGCAGCGGGCGTTGATCTGGTCGAGTGCCAAGCTGGATAAAGTGATGCCACAAGGGCTGTACCGACCGCGATAAGAAGCGCCGTCACAAAGGTATCCGCAGGCAGAATCATATCAATTTGCCAACCAAATGCACGACGGTTGATCACGTTGATGAGCAACCAACCGCTGATCATACCCACCGGCAGTGCGATCAGTCCCGCGAGCAATCCCATGGCACCACATTGAATGATCACCAGTTTGACAATCTGCCTTCGCGTCATGCCAAGAGCGCGCAAGACCGCCATCTCTTTTCCCCGTTCAAGCGCGAGCGCGAGCGCCGCCGCAAGCACCCCGACAAAGGCAACAATCATCGCCAACCAGTATAGAACCCCGGTAATAATAAATGTGCGATCGAATATCCTTAATGAAAATTCTCGTAGTGTTTTATTTGAGCCCATAATCAGTGCCTGATGTGGTGCCGCCGCAGCATTTAGCGCATCAAGAACGGTATCACTGTCTGCCCCATCCTCGAGATATAATCCCAGTGACGATATGGTTTCATCTTTAAAAAGCTCTATATATGTTGCTCGGTTAATGGTCACGATCCCCTGATCGGAATTATAATCCCGGTAAATGCCAAGGGTATTGAATTGATGATCGCCGTCCCTAGTCGGTAGAGCTATCATGTCCCCAACCAGCAACCCATTTTTATATGCATATGGATCACTGACAATCACGCCTTTTCCATCATTAAAGGATGGCCAAATGTCGGTTCCTCCACTCAGAAAATCAAAACCACCACCACCCTGTGGCGCAAGCGACACCGCCTGTATGCGCATCCCGCCATGTTCATTTTCTATACTGACCCGGCGTACGGCACTATACTCACTCACCCCTGGCACCGCGGCAAGGATTTCAACCAGCTGCGGATCAATGCCAACGGTTGATATCGAACCGCCCCTCACCGGGACGGAGATGAAAATATCTGAATGCAGTGACGTTGTAAGCCAATCTTCTACATTATCGCGAAAGCTGTCGATCATTATACCCATGCCCACAATTTCAGCTACCGCGATTGATAGCGCGGCAATAGCAACGCCCGTGCGGCTTAAAGACCTCGTTATGCCGCGAACCGCGATACGTCCGGGAAGTCCCGCAATTTTTCCCATCAGGCCCGCGAGTAGCGGCGTCATTAGCTTTACAACAATCGGTGCCAAAAGCGCTGCACTAACAATCACTAGAAATAGCGCAAAAAACCCAATAAATAAATTTTCCGATGAAAAAGAGAGAGACACCCATGCCAGAAGAGCCAGAAGCACTGCGCCAACACCAAACCAAATAACTAAACTTCCCGCCCTTTCCTCGACCACTGAGCGGGCTAGAGTAAGGCGCGGCGGATAGGAGACGGCTTCTAATGCAGGAACGCTTACAGCCACTAAAGTGGCGACAATGCCCGCCAAAACACCTTTAAATGCCGTAAATCCACTTAAATCCGCTTCTACGTTCCTGACCGCATAATAATGATCGCTCATGCTACGTGTGACCAAACTGACCAATTGCTCGCCTAGTAATGTGCCAGCAACTATGCCAATAAGTACGCCTACACTGGCGATGATCATACCCTCTATAAGTAACGCCCTGATCAATTGCCCACGTGTGACACCAAGCGCGCGAAGGACGCCGATTATCGGTCGGCGCTGTAGTATCATAAAGCTCATGCAATTATATATAAGAAACACCCCCACCAACAGCGCAAACAGGCTCATCGCCATGAGACTGGTATTAAATCCAGTACTCATCTCCAAAAGCGCATCATTACGCCCCTCAGCGTTGATTAAACGCGCGTCTGGGGGTAAATGCCGTCTGATCTCATCCAGTATCTGGTTGTCTGTGCCTGCACGTACATCAATCCGTGAAAGGCGACCGGATAGACCCAGCCAATCCTGTGCCACGCTGATGTCAGCAATTATCATGCGGTCAAAACCCCCTCCGCTGTCCGTACCGCCCATAATATCAAGCAATATACCTTCGTGATCTTCGCCGACAATGGAAATGGTAAATGGATCGCCCGGCTCTAAATTTAACCGTTTGGCAGACCGGCCCATCATCAAAACCCCACCTGGTGTTGTTAGTAACCCTGTTGCACCCGATCCACTGTCAGTTGAGACACTTGTGCCACGCGCCTGATATTCACGAAAACCGCTTTCGGCAAATATATCAATTCCTAAAAGCTGATATGTTTCCCCGTCAACACGAACGAAACCATCAACGATGGGCGCGATGTCGCGAATACCATTAAGACGTAAATCTATATAAACCTGCTCGTCTAGTCCTGTTGGACCGCCTAGTATTTGGTGTGTCGCGTCCCCAGTAACCGCATCAAGCGATTGATCAAAAGAACGCCGTGCGCTGTCGTTGGCCATATCGACAGCAACAATCACCGAAATTCCCACTGCCATACCCAAAATCGCCAGTCCAAGTTGCGCCGGATGACGTATCAGATAACTGGATAGCGCTTTAAGGATAAATTTCATTCGCGGTGCCTTGCAGTACAGTCTTGAAGCGTACCACCATCAAGTTCGAAAATGCGGTCACATCTTTTTGCAGCCTCAAGGCTATGAGTTGCTAAAAGTATAGTTCCACCCATAGGCCTAATCAGCGTGTCAAATAGTGTCCAGATTTCATCCGCTGTTGTTCCGTCCAGATTTCCAGTCGGCTCGTCGGCCAGAATAATAGATGGTTTGTGCACCAGAGCACGCGCTATCGCCACCCTTTGCTGTTCACCTCCACTCAACGTATCAGGAAAACTATCATAGCGCCCCTTAAGTCCAACTGCACCAAGTAGGTCTAGGCAGTCCTTTTCTCCATTATCTATCCCATTAAGCTCGAGGACCAGCTTGAGGTTTTCACCCACTGTCAAAGTGGGAATTAGATTAAAAAACTGATAGACAAAACCAATGTTTTCGCGTCGAAACAAGGTCCGGTCCTGATCGGACATGGCTGTAATGATCTTTCCATCAATCTCCACCTCACCGCCCTCCGGGCTATCGATACCACTTATCACATTGAGCAGCGTTGATTTGCCCGATCCGCTTCGTCCCAGAAGCGCTACTGTCTCTCCCACCAGAATATCAATCGAAACACCGGCCAGAACCAAATGTTCTTTTCCACCCTCCAAATAACTTTTTGATAGGTTCCGTACAGAGATCGCGATTGTTGAATTCATGAATAATCATTCCGAAGATTGTTGCGTAAAATGAGCATATGGCCGCCTCAACAGCTTGTCAAATACCCAAAGAGCAAGTTCCTCAATTGATGTTTACATCTCTCGCGTCAAGATAACGAATTGATTGAAGAAACTACAAATGACCTAACTCACTATAACAGCAGGGCAACACATATTTGACGCCATTCTAGAGCGAGAAAAGGCGCCAATATTGGCAAGCGTTCCTCAACCACCTGCCGTTTGAAAGCCAGGTGGTCAAGTATGCTGGAGCGGCGAAGGTGTCTGAATTCCTCTTTGTGGTAAGAATTCTGGTATTAATTATACAAACCATCTGGCAATCATTTCATTACCGTCACTTCAAATCTAGAAAAACTTGAAGTTCTCGGAAAAAGCGCTCTGTGGCACGGTGCGCAGTTCTGCAAGAGCGAACTGGCTTGATCAGTGAAGCTTTTTTGCTTGGCGAATCTTTTCACGCGCCAATTCAAAAAACTCCTCTGCTTTGTCCGCTTGACCATCATCACGATATACGATGCCAAGATTATTGACGGGAGCCGGGTTTCTCGGATCCAGTTCAATTGCTTTCTCAAAATGAGCAATCGCCTCTTCCATCTCGCCAATTTCTTTTAGAAAATTACCAAAGCTATTATGTGCAACAGCATTCTGAGGGTCTTCAGTTGTTATCAACTGGTAGATTTTTTTCGCCTCATCCGGATTTTCATTGAGTTTTTCGCACATGGCCAAATCAAGAAAAACTTGAGCGTTTCGGCCATCCAATTCTATTGCCCTTTGATAATGAGCGATAGCAATGTCGTATTCCCCCTTTTCTTTAAGGGTCCGAGCTACATTACAAAGCACTTCTACTGAATTTGGCATTAGAGTAGCAGCGGCCCTAAAATACTCGAGCGCGTCATCATATTTTTTATCCGCCATGAATATCATACCAGCATTGCTCAACGCCGGCACGTGTTTCGGCTCTAGATTAATCGCTTGCTTGAAGGATTTCAGCGCCAATTCATTATCGCCATTTTGTCTGAAAGCGTTACCAAGGTTGAATTGGACGTTGGCATAAAGCGGGTTTATTTCAGCCGCTTTTTTAAAATGCTGCAGCGCATCCGCATGAGCACCTTTAAGTCCCAAGACAGAGCCAAGCATACTGTGAAGTTCCTGTACTTCTGGGTAACGCTCTAAATACACGCCGCACTTAACTTCAACTTCTCGAAACTTTTTAAGTCTAAAGAGCTCTTTCAATTCGTCAAGATCGCTTCGAAACAAACTATTCGGATTGAGACGTTTTATCCCGCTTATTGCATCTTCATTATCAGGATACTTCACGAGCACAGCTTCGAAATATTTTTGTGCTTTTTCCTTGTCACCACTTGCCGCAGCTTTTTCTGCCATTTCCAATGCTTCCTTGGCTGACAATGATTTTTGAGTTCCCATAATTAATGCTTCTCTTTGTAATTATATTTTTCGTACCGACGTATATATTGGCTGAACGGTAATTGCAATTCACGAGACAAAAAAACCGCATTTTCACAACACTTTATTTAACATATAAACAATATGTTTGTTTAAATTAATCGATTTTTAAGGTCAAAAAAATATCATAGCGACAACCAAATTCGCTCGCTGATGCGACGGAAAGGTATTGGCTTTGTATATTAAACCAAGTGCAAGTGTATCTGATAAAAGAAAAGTGATATTGAAAGAACTCAGTGAGGTCAGGTCCAAAGGCCCCCTGCACGACCCTGTTTGTTCTAGTAATTGCCCTTTTTATAGCGCCAACATAAACTGTCACCGCATGTGTACAATGGCTCCTTCCATGTTATCCAGTGAACCGGAAACCTATCCCCTCGATACGTTGGTGGCACCACTTGTATTCGAGATCAAGAAATTGGGTATCTTCGAACCTTGTTGGTCATGTGAAGGCCATAACGATCAGAATGGTGAGCTATGGAAAATTCCACAGGTCTGGTTTTATGCGACTTCGGTCGTTCATGTACGCGCCTTGGCGGACGCGGTATCGCAAATATATTCCAGATTTCAGTTAAACAGCAGATGGGTAGTAGAAATAACACACTCAAGTAATAATAATCCAGACACTACTTTTAGTCTTCACCCAAAGGTAGAGAAGTCAGAAACATCTATCACTAAATTGCAATCTGATTTGATAACCATTTATACTAATATAGACAACGAATTTAATCTGGTTTGCAAAAGTATGAAAGTTAATGCCGCTTGATCTTGTGAAGTGAGCGCGGGATTGGAGTTATAAAGTAATTCCATCTCCAGATAATTGTCACAAGAAAAAGAACTGGCTATATTGGGTGATGATGCTAAACCACTTTGCTCACTCTTTCTTTTATAAGTTCATCTGCTTCCAGAACACGTTCTTTTGGTAGCGTAATTATAATGGTGGTTCCCATTCCTTTTTCGCTTTCAACCTCGAGGATACCATCATGCATTTCCACGAGCCCCTTGGTCAAAGGAAGTCCAAGTCCTGTACCTTCGTGATTGCGGTCAAAACCGTGTTCAACCTGACCAAAAGTACTAAGCGCTACTCTTACTTCCTCTTCGTCCATGCCAACACCAGTATCGCTGACAAAGATACGAACAGATCCGTCTGATTGTATATTCGCGTCTATAGTGACATCGCCTCCTTCAACAGTGAACTTGACAGCATTGCTGAGCAAATTAAGAATAATTTGCTTAATACGCCTTTTGTCAGCGAATAATTCGGGAAAATCAGTGCTGATTTTGTTATTCAAAGAGACTACCCCCTTGTCGGCGCGTGGTTTGATCAGCCTAACTGACGAGTCTACTACTTCCAGCAGGTCCATCTTGTCTTCCTGCAATTCAAGTGCACCAGCTTCTATGGCAGAGACATCAAGAATGTCAACGATGAGCGCAAGTAAATGTTCGGCGGAATCATTTACATCTGCTATATATTCGAGATATTTATCGCTGCCTAGTGGTCCAAATAATTCATCTTTCATCATCGATGAAAAACCAATTATCGCGTTCAGTGGCGTTCGGAGTTCATGAGACATATTGGCCATAAGACTTGATTTTGCCCGGTTGGCTGCCATCGCAAGGAGTTCCGCTTCCTTGCGGGTGGTAATGTCGGTACTGATGGAAATATATCTAAATGGTTTTCCGTCTCCGTCAAGAAAGGGGACCTTGGTTGACATATACCAAAGTTCGTTACCATTTTTATCTTTATTCTTAACTTCGCCCTGCCATACATTTCCGTTACTAAGTCTATGCCACATTTCTTTATAAAATTCCGGTGGATGTTCATCGGACTTGAGTATTCTATGATTGTTTCCAATGAGGTCGCTCAGAGAGTATCCACTACTTTCGGTGAATTTTTTATTTGCGTATATGATACTTCCTTCGACATCAGTAATGCTGACAATAGCATGTTCATCAAGTGCAAATTTTTGAAAATCCAGTTCTCTGATATTTCTACTGAGCTCACGACGATTTTGACGAAACACCAGAACCAAGACGATTAGCGTACCGATCGAAAGAGCAGCTAGAGCGATAATCACCAGACGTGTTTCATTGAAAGAACTATACGCTTCTTCGGCATATATTTCGGTAGCAAATCCAAGTTCTAGTTCATCATCCCAAATCCAGGTACCAATGACCGGAACACCAAGGTAGTTTCTATACCCATCTAAATCAGAACCATTACCTCCTGACACGGCACGCCGTACCATCTCGGTCAATTCCAGATCATCCTGGTTTGTCGCAACATTTTGACCCGACGTAGGATCAACACCCGGATCGTTTATATAAAGAGATAAATCCGCATGAGGACTATTTCCAATTAACCCCAGTTCTCTGACCTGTTCTTCGAAGCGGATGTGGCTCATCAACAATCCTTGTTTGTCGAAAGCGTAGGTTTCTCCGCTCTCTCCAAAATTACCGCGTTCAAAAATCGGGGTAAAAATATCGTGTGGATCCATCCGAAAAGCAAGTATGGCTTCGATGATTCCTGAACGAGAATATATCGGCGTTGCCACAAACATTGTTGGCTCACCTTCAACTAAACTACCATTTTCGTTTCTAAGGGGCACATCAGATTTTTGCGGCAAACTGATTAGTGTTTCGCCTCCCCATACCCGATCCAGAAAATTTCCTTGCAGCGACAACAAGTTGATTGTTCCAATATTGTTACTTCGTGAAGAGGCAAGATTAATATTGCCATCACCAATAATAAAGAACCCTCTGTATCCTTCAGTTTCAAGGACGGAAGTAAATAACTGTTGAATTTTATCCAGAACGCTATTTTTCTGATCATCTGATACTGGGGTCTCTCCAATCATACCATTTTCAATAGATGACTGTAATGACAACTGAGCGGAAGCTAATATTAACTGCTCATTAGCAGCCCATACTTTTGCGAAAGATTTCTGCGCTTCATATTGATTAACAATACTTATATGGGCTGTATCGAGTACGGCTTGAACCGATTGTTCAACATCACGTTTTTCCTGTTGTTGAATGCGCAAAACAACCAGCCAGGTGGACATTATGATGATTCCGGAGAGAAACACGGTGAAAGCCCCCTCCCATCCCCAGAGGAACAGTCTATCATCGCTTTTTGTCGACTGCTCAACCGATATATTGCATTCGCGAAAGTTACCGAAAATTTTAAGTAGCAATATAGCCACGATCCAAACCGCAGCAATTGCGTAACCACGGTTTATCAAGACAATCCAGCCAACCCCGCCAGCGGGTGAGAAAGAATATCCCAATACTATCAGAATCGTTGAAGCAAAAGCCAGAACCAAGGTCACGAACCGGCTTTTAAACCACCACCCCGTAATCACAACCAGCACGTAGGGCACCCCGCCAGCAATGCCGAGAGGGGTAATCAAATCAAGAGTAAAAGAAGCAAGCGCAAAAAAAATAACAAGAGCTATATTCATGTACAATTTTTCTTTAGGCACTTCAATTAACTCTTCTGGAAAAATAGACTTGTTAGGCATATTTATTCACTCACCAGATCATAACTACCAAAAGGGCAAAAAAAGTCACTAACAATATATACATATATTAAATTAACAGCTTATTAAATCTAACAGAAAAGCTGCAACAACTGTTGCGGCTCTCTTCTAAATAAATATAAAATTGCGTGCTTGCGTGCATTGAGAGTTGCCATAACTCCGCCAGCGGTAAGAACCAAAAGTTCCACCACAAAGAAATACCCACCCCAACTATATTCATTAATATTCATGAACAAATCGCCTGCAATGAAAAGCAATGCACCCAGATATGCAATTTATTGAATTTTGTCATTGGGCATATGATATCCCCTTGTTATTCTTCTTCCCCGGCACATTTGAACACAAAAGAACAAAAAATATAATTTATGGTGTTATACGAGATTTTGGCAATATCACAATGGCGTCAGTCCCTTGTCCTACAATACTCTCCAATCTGAACTTACCACCGTGAAGCTCGACAAGCTCTTTTACAATAGAAAGACCAAGGCCCGTTCCAACATCTTTCACATGAGAATTTTCGTTGACCTGTTCAAACGGACTTAACACCCGTTCTAATCGGTGTTTCGGTATTCCAATACCGTTATCGCTAACAATCACTTCTAGGTCACCTGCCCCATTCCTACTTATCTGACATGATATGGCGCCATTCTCTTCTGTAAATTTTATTGCGTTGGACAGGAGATTGATTATAACTCTTTTGATACAGTTGACATCACCACAGACCATCAAATCTTTTGATATTTCATCTGACTCATAAGTAAGGCTTATATTTTTATCATGTGCTGACTTTTCAACCAGTTTAAAAACGCTCTTAACAACTTCTCCTAAAAGGAAGGTCTCTTCTTCCAACGCCCATTTACCAGCCTCAATCTTTGAAAGGTCCAATATATCGTTGATTACTGTAGAAAGGTGAAGGCCGCTATCGTGAATATCTTCTATATACTCTTTATATTTTGGCTCCTTTAACGCTCCAAACACTTCAGAAGAAATTAACTCAGAAAAACCAATAATCGCATTAAGAGGTGTTCTAATTTCATGGGACATATTGGCGAGGAAATTTGATTTTGCGTTGTTGGCCATTTCTGCTTCTTGCCTCGCGGCCTCTGCATCCAACTGCATCTTCATTAAATTATTTTCAAGGAGCTCACGACGTCTTACTTCTCGTCTAAGACTAAGCGCCCAAACAAATATTATCGTTAAGGCCAACAACGATATACCCACAACCCTCCAGATCAACGTGTAGTCTGGAGGTCTTTCAACTGTGAAGGACACCCACTTTTGATTGATGATCATTTTTTCAGTTTCATTTATGGACGCTAAAGCTTTTTGCAATATTCCAGCGAGCATCACCTGATCGGCCCTGATTGCGATCGCGATCCTCATAGTATAAGGAGTTTCTCCGGTAACAATGATGTTTGATAAACTGTTATCCGTTATTACTTTAGAGGTCAGCGGAATACTACCAATAAATGCATCAACCTCACCCACAGCTAATTTTTTAAGTGCTTCGGCACTTGTTCCAACCTCAACGACTGTGATATCTGGAAAGTCTCTTTGTATATTCTTCGTCGTTGAATAGCCTGTAACCTGAGCGATTGTCTTCCCGTTGAGAGATTCCATAGTCCCAAACACTTCTGCACCCACTCTTGTAAAGATAACATTCGAAACATTTATATAACTATCCGTAAATTTATAGTCCTTCAGACGCTCCTCGATGGCAACCATTGACGGAAGAACAAAAACTTCACCCGCAGCAACCATCTCCACACCTTCCTCTAGAGATTTATTACCAACCCATCTGAATTCCACATCTAGCTTACGGCTAATTAGATCGAGAACATCACCACTAACACCGTCTAGTTCTCCCTCTTCATTTATAAATTCATAAGGAAATGCATGTGGATCAACAGCCACATCTATAATTTGATTTTCAGATAACCAACGCAGTTCATCATAGGATAAATCCACGCTATCGGTAACTGTGTATTTTTCTTGCCACTCATCAGATATTAGTTTGAACTCTTCGCTGGTAACTGAATCCATCGCCTTCTGTAAAATAGATGCAAGCAACGGTTCATTCTTGTGAGATGCTATGCGCAGTAAGTCACGGCTATGCCCCTGTGTGAAAAAATCAGTTCCGATTACCTCAAGGCCAGTTATAAAATTTTGACTGATAATATATTGGGCCACTAGCAGACTATCTGCGACAACGTCAACCTTCCCCGATGAAAGTTCTAAAAACGCGTCGTTAATGGTTTCAAATTCAGTGATTTCAAGGTGGGGAAATTCAGTCCTGAACACCTCGGTTTGAGCAAAACCTTTAATAGCGCCGATGCGTCTACCCGACAAATCTTCTGGATTAACAATTGGATCTGAGCCTACGCGCCCAAAATACACTACCGGGACGTCAAGATACGGTCTCGTAAAATTCAAATATTCAGATCTTTGATCCGTCTGATAAAGACTATGAAGAATATCAATTTGACCGTCTCTGGCTCGCTCCATAAGCACATTCCACGGCAATCCATTCACATATTCAAATTTGATGCCGATTTTACTGGCTAGCAAGTTGAGATAGTCGATAGAAAGGCCCATAGGTATGTTATTTTGCACAAAATCGATGGGAGGCCAGTTTTCCTGGTTAGATACCTTTAGGACCCCATGCTGCTGCAACCATAGCTTTTCTTGTTCACTTAGCTCGATGCCATTAATCGCTGTCAGAACCGGGCTTTCAACCGCCCAAGTATTCTCTTCCTTTGTGAGAATATTTTCCTGAGCATCAACCTCATCCAACATCAACCAGGATGCTGCTAGGATGGAAAGAAAAAGAATATATGATTTTAAAAGTCCTATTTTCTTGGCCTATTCTTTCAATTATGGGTAAGTACCCCTCTATAAATCAGTTTACTCCGCACATTATCATCTAAAGAATACTCATAAGATATATATATATTATTAATTTAGCCACAAATCTTGAATTAAAAAAGGGCCCGCACTATTTCCGTGCGAGCCCTTGATATTAGGATATGTAGTCGAGTTCTTAGCGTTTCGAGAACTGGAAGCTTCTACGCGCTTTCTTTTTACCGTATTTCTTACGTTCAACAACACGGGCGTCACGTGTAAGGAAGCCAGCGGCTTTGATAGCAGAACGAAGATCAGGTTCATAATGGGTCAAAGCTTTACTGATACCGTGACGAACAGCGCCGGCTTGGCCGGAAAGACCACCACCACTTACTGTAGCAACGACATCATATTGGCCAACACGCCCAGCGACTTCAAATGCCTGACCTATAACCATACGAAGAGTTGGGCGGGCAAAATAGGTTGCTTCCTCACGTCCGTTTACAGTGATTACACCTTTACCAGGCTTGATCCACACACGGGCTATGGCGTCTTTACGCTTACCTGTTGCGTATGCACGACCTTGCGCATCAATTTTCTGCACATAAACATTTGGTGTATCTTCAGATACCACAGGTGCTTCTAAATCGTCGGTTACCACGGTAGCAGCAACGACAGCGGCATCAGCTGTAACCTCTTTAAGGTCTTCTAACGTTTTTTTGTCTTCAGCCATTTTGTGAATCCCTTGAGTTCTTTTCGTTCATTGCAGCAACATCAAGTACTTCTGGTTGTTGTGCGTCATGAGTATGTTCTGGACCAGCAAACACGCGAAGGTTCTTAAGTTGTTCACGTCCAAGAGGACCGTTGTGAAGCATACGTTTTACCGCTTTCATCACAACGCGTTCAGGATGTTCACCTTCAAGGATATCACGAGCGGTACGATCTTTGATGCCGCCAGGATGGCCAGTGTGCCAGTAATAAATTTTCTTGTCTTTTTTATCGCCGCTAAGTTTTACTTTTTCAGCGTTAATGACGATGATATTGTCGCCACAATCCATTGAAGGCGTGTACATAGGTTTATGTTTGCCTTTTAGATATGTTGCGATAATGGCAGCCATACGACCGAGGATCAAACCATCGGCGTCAACGACGAACCATTTTTTTTCAATATCTGCAGGTTTTGCAGAGTAAGTTTTCATTGGAATAAATCCCTGTTTAAATTCACGATTAAATTTGCGCGCAATATGCCATCTAAACAAATAAAGTCAATAGAGTATTTTGATTATTTTTCAAAGCGTTAGTATTATGGTACCATAATACCTTAACGCAATGCGCTGTTAATACAAGATAAAACTCATTGCATTGTTATCGGTTGGTAAAAAAGCATCAAAAAAAGCCAAATACAATCGTCATTAGACACTAATCGCTTAGGATTTTATTCGATTAAGCAGAAAGAGGCCAGCAGATAACGTCACAACTGCCCCAGCCTGATGCATAGCAGCAAGAGGAATGGGTACCATGTTGACGATTGTCAGTACGCCCAGCGCAATTTGCAAAAGAATAGTCAACAATACCAGATAAGAGGCCAAGACAACTGATCCGTTTTTATCACCCCGAAGTTCCCACCAAAGCCCTAGTGCAATAATCGCAACAACATAAGCAAATGTCCGATGTTCAAAGTGAAGCGTTAAAGGATTATCTATTAAATTCAAATACCACGGATCATTAAAAAATAGCCCGTCAGGTACCATCTGCCCCATCATCAACGGCCACGTATCGCTGATCAATCCAGCATCTAGTCCCGCCACAAGCCCACCCAGCAATATCTGTACAAACAACAAATTGACATAGATGAGACAAAGCCCTCGGGGGCGTCCGACGGTTTTTCCGGAGCTAGGCAAAACCAAGCCAAGCGCAATCCAGAACATATAAATATAAATAACGACAGCAAGCCCCAAATGAGCTGTAAGACGATAATGACTTACATCCGGACGATCAACAAGACCACTTTTTACCATCCACCAACCAAGAAGTCCCTGACATCCACCGAGAAGCAGCATAGTCCATAGATGCGGCTTTAGGGCGCGTTTTATTTTTCGTCTCATCAAAAATATAAAAAATGGCACTGCAAAAACAATCCCAATCAATCGGCCAAGCAAGCGATGCGAATATTCCCAAAAGAAGATATTCTTAAATTCATCAAGAGACATTCCCCGGTTGACCTTTTGATATTCAGGATATTGTTTATAAGCTTCAAACTCTGCCGCCCACTCAGCTCCATCGAGCGGTGGAATTATACCGCTAATCGGTTTCCAGTTCACCATACTTAGTCCGGATTCAGTCAGCCGTGTCACTCCACCGACGACAATCATGGCAAACACAAAGGCGCAGACGACAAAGAGCCATATCGCAATATGGCGATTATTTCTATCTTTTGCTTTAATGTAGGCGTTCAATTCATAATCTCTGTAAATGGTCCTGATGAACGCATTTTATAATTTATTTTTGTAAATAAAAAAAGGCCGTTATTCAATATTTCTTATTCTGCTGAGAATTGCCTTTGAAACTTCATAATTCTGATAGCACCCAGACCGTGATCTGATCCACCAACACGCGACAAACTGCGAAGATCAATGCGGCTACCTGATCCATCTGCGGCAACTCTTACCACAAGATCATCATGAAAATTAAACCACTTGGTATAATCTGTTGCCTCAAACCGTCCTGTTGCGCTATCTTCGCCAACCACATCCCAATTAAGCTCTTTTGCTACCGCCAATGCGCGCTCGTACGATTCTATAGGTGAAAGGTCGGTCACAAGCGGCTTTATCCACGGGAACTTTGCCTTTTGTCGCTCCGCTGTCTCGGATGGATAGTCAAAACTATTCCGCCTTCCGGGAGCGTCAAGCAGCACCTTGAATTTCGGCGGGTTTTCCATATCCGTGGTAATGTCATGAATGCCACGAAGCCCCGTCCAATCAGCGGGTTCCTGATTTACTCCAAAAAGATACCCCGCGTAGGCGAAGAAAAGTACAGCAATATAACAGCCGATTGAGCGCTTGTTATCTTTTATTAAATATCTGAAAACAAAGAATAAAAAGAGGAGTGCTGCAATAGAAGATGGCATCAAATAACCCATAGTCATTCGAAAGCCTGTCATCGGCTCCCAAAGGCCTATTTTCGTTCCGACTCCCCCCAGAAGCGGCAACATCCCGAATACGCTTAAAACAAACACAACCTTTAACAGAACAGCTTTATGTTTATCCTGCATTCTCATTCTCCCTGTTGTAATGAATTGTTAATTTTTTGCTGCAGAAGAATTTTTTATCACATTACTGATAACATATTTCTCGAAGTTCACTTCTTCCTCAAGTGTAATCGTCAAATATACCTTTTCGTCATTCGCGTGAAGCTCTTTTACTCCCCGCCTCGGCAGTGGTATTTTTGAAACCATACAAAACGCAAAAAGTGCAGCAGCAACTTCTGCGTGGGAATACGTCACCTTATCATCTTCAAATGCCAGCGCCTTATCCACAAGGAATGATACCGTAACCGTGTCTGCTTTGTTTATGATGGTTTCTTTAACATCTTCTATTTCAATAAACTGTTTTTTTAGAACCGAAAAATTGACTAGCGCTTTTCTAAGTTCTGATTCTGTAAAATAGATATGTTTTATTTCAAGTGGCATAAATTTTCCCCGCTACATCTCGAATGTGAACTAGACATTTGACACAATAGCAGAACAATAAATAACAGTCTAAAATATTTTAGACTGTTAAATTTGTTACTGAACTCTTATATTCAGAAACAATCCTTGATCGTTTGACTTTAGCGATTTCTTGCCTGCTTTGGGAAGCGGTATTTTCAAGTGCATACAATACCCCATCAGCGCCGCAGCTATTTCTGGATGAGCATAATTTATAGTCCCCGCCTGATTTGCGGCGACATCAAAAACTTTAAGAGCTATAGAGATAGCGCCATCTGTTACCAAACTAAATTCGTTAATATTGTCGGTGTTAAATTTCAAACCCTTGCGAGCCGAAAATTGCATCAAGGCAATTTTTACTTCATTTTCCGTAAAATGAATGTTTCTATTTTCTGTTGGCATCTTTTCCCCGATTAAAATAAATGAGTTCACTTAAATATCTGTCTATCTCGAATATGGTTAACAAAAGATTAACAACCACTTTGAGACGGTAACATAATTGTTACTACAGCAATGAAATAATTAATATATATTAGTTTTTTTACTAAAACCTCTGAGTTATGGGAAGTCAAAAATGACAAATAAAATACTTATAACCACTCTCTTTTCACTTGCTGTAACAATCTCGGTTCAGGCTCAGGATATTCGAAGTGACCCTATTATATTTCAACCCGTGCCAGACAGCCCAATCTTGTCCAGAAGCCCTTCGTTGACAGGCGAAGGAGAGGCTTTTGATTTTCTTATTGGCGACTGGAATGTCGTAATTACATGGGAACCAGAAGGTGGTGCCAAGGATATTTACCGGGCGAAATGGCATAATCACTGGATAATTGATGGTCATGCGGTCATGCAGGAATGGCGCGGTCCCAGTCTTACCGGCTCTGAAATTCGTTTTTTCGATAAAGGAACACAGAGTTGGGTGGGCCAGAATATTTACGTGGATGGTGCATGGCGCAAAACAAAGGCAAAATCCGACGGTGACAATATGGTCGTCACAATTTTTGGCAAGAATGAGGCCAGAGGCGATTTTCTAAACCGCGAAACTTATTTCAATATAAAGGATAACAGTTTCGAAATGAAATCGGATATTTCGCTGGATGGCGGTATCAATTGGGAAAAGGGCGATTATCATATGGTTGTAACAAGGTCGGTTGAAAAATAAATTCAAACTGCTTATATCAGTAAAATGAATTTTGAAATTACACTATCCACCTTGATTGCCACCATCGCCTTTATGGGCTTTTCTTTTTATAAATCAAGGCAGCCAAAAGCAATCGACAGCCCCTGGTCCGTGCCGTGGCATGGGGTGATGTTTCTATGTATTCTCGTTATTTTGCTGATGCTTAGCCACCTGCTCACACTCAACAAAGGCTAAAGCGGCCACTGGTGCGATTTTTCTTTCTCTACGTTCTGTGCGTCCTTCACCGCTATCGCAGTCATATTCAGAATACCTCGCGCGCTAACACCAGGCGTAACAATATGGGCTGGAAGCGCAGCCCCCAGCAATATGGGACCGACTAGCAGTCCCCGTTCAACACTTTTAACCAGACCAAGCGCGCTGTTGGCACTATCGAGGTTCGGGAAAATAAGCAAATTCGCTGCACCGCTTAAGGCGCAGTCCTGTATCATACCCTCACGCAGCTTTTCATTAAGGGCAGCGTCCGCATGCATTTCACCGTCCACTTCAAGTCCCGGCGCACGTTCGCGCAGCATTTTCACAGCTTTACCCATTTTAACCGCTGATGGTGCCTTTGAAGAGCCAAAATTTGAATGAGCAAGAAGAGCAACCTTCGGTTTGATACCAAATAGTTCAATCTGTCTCGCGGCGGCCAGCGTACTTTCCACAATCTGTTCCATGGTTGGATCTATATCCATGAACGCATCAGTAATAAACAACGTCTGCTGCGGCAAGATAAGTACACTAAGCGTTGATATTTTCTGGGTAGTATTTTTGCGGCCAATAATATCAATGATGTAACGAATATGAAAATCAAAGCGTCCGTACGTGCCGCAAATCATTGCGTCCTGATAGCCCAGCTTTACGGCCATGGCCGCGATCACTGTTGTATTGGTGCGGATGATGGTCTTGGCCGCTTCTTTTGACACGCCTTTACGGCCAACGATCTTATGATATTCGGTCCAGAACTCTTTATAACGATCATCATGATGGGGGTTGATCACTTCATAATCTACACCTTCCTTCATACGAAGACCCAGTCGTTCAATTCTGTTTTCGATAATATCAGGACGACCAATCAGAGTGGCACTGATTATATCTTCATCGATTGCCGCTTGTACTGCGCGAAGAACATTTTCATTTTCACCTTCCGCATAAATAACCCGTTTTGGATCTTTTTTAGCGTCTTCAATAATCGGCTGCATGAGCATATTTGACTTGAATATAAAATTACCAATTTTTTCTCGGTATGCCTGCATATCCTTAATAGGTCTGGTCGCAACACCACTTTTCATTGCTGCCTCAGCAACCGCAGGTGCGACCTCAAGAATTAGTCTCGGATCAAACGGTTTTGGTATAATATAATCAGGACCAAACTTAAGTTCTTCACCGTGATAAGCGTTGGCGACCTCATCCGAACTTTCCCGGTACGCCAGATCAGCAATTGCCCAGACACAGGCCTTTTTCATTTCATCGTTAATTTCTGTCGCACCAACATCAAGTGCACCGCGGAACAAAAACGGGAAACAAAGCACATTATTCACCTGATTAGGATAATCAGACCGTCCGGTGGCAATCACGGCGTCAGGACGCACTTTTTTGGCTTCTTCCGGTGTAATTTCCGGTGTGGGATTGGCAAGCGCCAGAATAAATGGTTTATCGGCCATTTTCTTAACCATTGCCGGTTTTAAAATACCGGGCGCGGACAGGCCAAGAAACACGTCCGCCCCGTCAATGGCATCATCAAGCGTGCGTTCGTCAGTTTCGCGGGCGTACTTGTCTTTATATTTATTCATGTCTTTCTTGCGGCCAACATAAACAACGCCTTCAATATCAATCAGGCTAACATTTTCTTTTCTAAGTCCTAAGCTGACCAGAAGATCAAGACAGGCCAGTGACGCCGCACCGCCACCAGTAGCGACCAGTTTAACATCTTTAAGTTTCTTTCCGACCACGCGAAGACCATTTGAGATGGCCGCACCAGCAACAATCGCGGTTCCGTGTTGATCGTCATGAAAAACGGGGATTTTCATACGCTTGCGAAGCGCCTCTTCAACCACAAAGCATTCGGGTGCTTTAATATCTTCAAGGTTTATGGCGCCAAATGTGGGTTCAAGCGATGCGATAATTTCGATAAGTTTATCAGGATCAGCCTGGTCAATTTCAATATCAAAAACATTAATGCCAGCGAATTTCTTAAATAGAACCGCTTTTCCTTCCATAACCGGTTTCGAGGCGAGCGGGCCAATATTACCAAGCCCAAGAACAGCTGAGCCGTTGGTTATAACACCAACAAGATTGGCGCGAATTGTCATTTCTGCTACCGCTGCAGGATCTTCAACAATCGCTTCGCATGCAAACGCCACTCCCGGCGAATAAGCACGCGCCAAATCGCGTTGGTTAGCGAGCGGCGTTGTTGGAATTATAGCGAGTTTACCCGGTGTCGGGTCCGTGTGGTAGCGAAGGCTTGTTTCTTTAAATTTATCAACCATTTATCTCTGTCCCAGTGTTCGTTAATCAAATTTATAGCGAAACAAAAAAAAAGGGAAGGATAAACACCCTTCCCTTAAAATAAATATAAAACTATTTAAAGTGCAACTGGCGAATACGGTAGATCAAGATCAGTTGCAACCGCTTCAAATGTTACTTTTCCATCCTGAATATTTACACCGTTCAAAAGATGCGCATCATCAGAACATGCCTGCTTCCAGCCTTTGTTGGCGAGTTGAACGGCAAAAGGAAGTGTTGCATTGTTAAGTGCATAAGTGGATGTATAAGCCACAGCACCCGGCATATTGGCCACGCAGTAATAAACAACACCGTCAATGATAAAAGTAGGATCAGAGTGCGTTGTTGCTTTTGAATTTTCAAAACAACCGCCCTGATCAATTGAAATATCCACGAGCACAGCACCGTCTTTCATCTTTTTCGCTGTTTCAGCAGACACAAGCTTCGGTGCAGCAGCACCGGCAACAAGAACAGCACCAATAACAAGATCCGCGTCAAGAACCGCTTCTTCAAGGGCATGTGCCGTTGAATAAACAGTATTCACCGTACCGCGGAAACGTTGATCAAGATGACGCATTTGGTTGATGTTACGGTCAAATACAGTGACATCCGCACCAAGACCAACGGCCATTTCTGCGGCGTTCATTCCTGAAACACCACCACCGATAACGACAACCTTCGCAGGGGCAACACCAGGGACACCACCAAGGAGAATACCGCGACCACCAGCAGCCTTTTCAAGGGCGTGAGCACCAGCCTGAATTGACATACGTCCAGCAACTTCACTCATCGGCGCAAGAAGCGGAAGCGAACCATCGTCAGACGTTACTGTTTCATATGCGATTGCCGTGCAGCCAGAAGCCATTAGTGCTTCTGTTTGCGGCTTATCGGCCGCCAAATGAAGGTATGTGAAAAGAAGATGATGAGGCTTGAGCATCGCACATTCGTTAAGCTGTGGTTCTTTCACTTTAACGATCATCTCAGCTTTTTCGAAAACGTCTTCAGCAGTTGCAATAATAGAGCACCCTACCGCTTTATAATCTTCATCGCTAATGCCGATGCCTGTGCCTGCATTTGTTTCCATAATAACTTCATGACCGTTGCGGATAAGTTCAGATGCGCTTGATGGCGTTAGACCAACACGGTATTCATGAACTTTAATTTCTTTTGGACAGCCGATAATCATACTTCTTTTCCCTTAGTTGAATTTGTGATTAAGATGCGCGGAGTATAATTGAGATCACAATAAATGTCCTTGCGTTTTTCAGCGTATTTATATTGATTTTTCGCATTATATTGCGTATATATTCATTTATGCGACATAAATTTCTAAATTTGAAGTTAGACAAGATTGATCATGCGATTTTAACGAATCTGCAAAATGATGGCCGTATCAGCAATTCTGATCTGGCCGATAAGGTTGGATTGTCACAGTCTGCCTGCCTTCGTCGCGTCAAAGGACTTGAAGTACAGGGCGTCATTGAAGGTTACGTCGCGGTAATAGATCAACGCGCTGCGGGCCTTCCTGATAATGTCTTTGTCCAAATCACCGTCGAGAAACAAACCAAAGAGCTTCTTACCGAGTTTGAAAAAATAGTTCATGATTGCCCGCAGATTATGGAATGCTACTTGATGTCCGGTGACGCAGACTATTTGCTGCGGGTTATTGTATCCGATGCTTCCGACTATGAAAAACTCCATATGGATGTTCTCACCGCTCTACCCGGTGTTTCACAAATCAAATCAAATTTCTCACTTCGCACGGTTACAAAGAAAAACGATATTCCCTTTGATTTATGATCGTCATTCTATACGCATGATTGTCGTTCATTGATATTTGGTGATTTTGAGCGTGTGATGGCAGGCCATGGCCAGCGTCACGCGATCACCGTCATCAGAATAAGGAACGATCAGGGATGAATAGGTTTTATAGGTCCGGTCATCCCAAGTGATATTACTTATATAATGATACGGTTCTTTTCGCTCAACCATTTGCTTAAGCATATGAATGATATCCTCGGTCCCATCTATCTCATCAAGAAACTGACCTTTACTATCACGTGCTGAGGACGTCTGACCACCGACAAGTCGCACTTGAAAGCGTATCGGATCATATGTCACATCTTCGAGTGATAAATAAGGTACAATACGAGGAAGATCGACCGGATCAAAATCTGACCGCGCTGGCATCAGGCGATCACCTTTGATTTTAATCCAATAGTCATAGAATATCTTCTGCTCATTAGACAGGTCATCCTGGGAAAAATCAAAATTTGCGACGGGTTTTTCATGTTCTATCTTCATCATTTGCTAATATTAAAGTGGAACGCCTAATAAAGCCAAGGAAATAAGCCCACAAATGGCCGAAATCGTATTTTTTAAAACACAGTGAGCTAAGCTAACAATAAAACTTGCCCCTTACCCGTCCACATGTTAAATCCTGAGCCAACGATTCAATAATCACTATTAGTTTGGGAAATGACACCATGATTCCACGTTATTCACGCGAAGTAATGACTTCTATTTGGGAACCACAATCAAGATTTCAGATATGGTTCGAAATCGAAGCGCACGCCTGTGATGCACTCGCGGAGCTTGGTGTAATCCCCAAGGAAAGCGCGAAAATAATCTGGGAAAAGGGCAATTTTGATATTGACCGCATTGACGAGATTGAAAAAGAAGTAAAGCATGACGTGATCGCCTTTCTCACGTCTCTGTCTGAATATATCGGCCCGGAAGCCCGCTTCGTCCATCAGGGCATGACTTCATCAGATGTTCTTGATACCTGCCTGAGCGTACAAATGGTAAAAGCCGCTGATATCCTCATTGATGATGTGGAAAAGCTTCTTGTGGTTCTAAAACGCCGCGCCGTGGAACATAAATTCGATGTCTGTATTGGTCGTTCCCACGGCATTCACGCAGAGCCCGTAACATTCGGCCTTAAAATGGCCGAAGCCTACGCCGAATTTGACCGTAACCTTGCCCGCCTTAAAATGGCCCGCGAAGAAATCGCCACCTGCGCGATCTCCGGCGCGGTTGGTACATTCGCAAATATCGACCCCTATGTTGAGGAACATGTGGCCAAAGCTATGGGCCTTACCGTTGAACCCGTCTCAACACAGGTGATCCCGCGCGACCGCCACGCCATGTTCTTTTGCACGCTCGGTGTTGTTGCAAGCTCCATTGAACGCCTCGCCGTGGAAGTAAGACATCTTCAACGCACGGAAGTGCTTGAAGTCGAAGAGTTCTTTTCCAAGGGTCAAAAAGGCTCATCAGCCATGCCCCATAAACGTAACCCAATTCTCACTGAAAATCTGACCGGTCTTGCCCGTCTTGTTCGCGGTATGGCGCTTCCGGCTATGGAAAATGTCGCCCTTTGGCATGAGCGTGATATTTCACACTCCTCCGTTGAACGCATGATCGGCCCTGATGCAACAGTCACTCTTGATTTCGCTCTAGCTCGTCTGACTGGCGTCATGGATAAGCTCGTGGTCTATCCTGAAAACATGCAAGCCAACATGGATAAGCTCGGCGGCCTTCATAATTCGCAGCGCATGCTCCTCGCCCTGACCCAAGCTGGCGTCAGCCGCGAAGACAGCTACAGGCTTGTGCAAAAAAATGCCATGAAAGTCTGGGATCACGGCGCCAACTTTGCCGAAGAACTAAAAGCCGACCCAGAAGTCAGCGCAAAACTAACCGATGCCGAAATCGATGATAAGTTCGATATTGGTTATCATACGAAACATGTGGATACGATCTTTAAGCGGGTTTTTGGGGAGTAAGTAACACCCGCAGTTCGTCATTTATTGATTATAATAAAACGAAAAAAGCCGCCTACTGGTTAAGTAAGCGGCTTTTCTAATTCTATTAAGTCGAAATTTTAAATTTCAGCTTTCACCTGCTCAAGCGCGGTATTCATCAGGTCTTCCATCTGACGGCGGATTTGGTGTTCGGATTGATTGATGCCTTTTGTATCAAGGTCGCCTTTGACTTTACGGTAAACGTCGTCGTCACCGGTTTCTTCGAAATCGCTTTCGATTACTTCGCGGGCGTAGGCGTCAACCGCTTCACCTTCAAATCCCATAAGGCCAGCGGCCCAATGTCCGAGCAGTTTATTTCTGCGTGCGGTTGCTTTAAATTCCAGTTCTTTATTATGCGAAAATTTATTTTCTGCTGCTTTTTCCCGCTCATCAAACTGTGACATGGGTATTTGCTCCTTAAATTAGCTAATTTTTCTTAAACACATCATGCCTGTTTACGGCATTTCTGTAACCATTTCCATGTTTTTTATATAATATAAAAAAAAATATTTTAAAGGGCTAAGTCTGATTGTTTTTACTTGGCAATTGGGCTAGATTGTCCTCGCTTGATTCTGCTATTTTTTTAAAGCCTAGGGACGCACATGTCAGACAAAGAAATGCTCTATGAGGGCAAGGCCAAAATCCTGTATAGAGGACCGCGTGCCGACACGATCATCCAATATTTTAAAGACGACGCCACAGCGTTTAACAACGTGAAAAAAGGCACCATTGCCGGCAAAGGTATTATCAATAATAAGATCACTGAACTTGTTATGACGCGCTTAAGCCAAATTGGCATTCCAACCCATTTCATTGAACGTATATCAGACCGTGAGCAGCTCATTCATGAGGTTGAAATAATTCCCCTAGAAGTGATCGTAAGAAACACAGTCGCCGGCACCATGGCCAAAACCTTCGGTATCGAAGAAGGTCTGCGCTTGCCGCGTCCAATAATTGAATTTTCCCTTAAAGATGATGACCTCGGTGATCCATTGATCCCGGAAAATCATATTCTCGTCCTTGATATTGCCAAAGAAGACGAGCTGATTGAAATTATGGAAATGACATCAAAGGTTAATGATTATTTGCGCGGCTTTTTTGCTGGCGTTGGCATTGAACTTATTGATTTTAAACTTGAATTTGGCCGCCTTAGTGACGGTAACGATGGGCACTTCATTGTTCTTGCCGATGAATTTAGTCCTGATAATTGCCGCCTGTGGGATTTTGAAACAGGTGAAAAACTTGATAAAGACCGCTTCCGCCGTGATCTTGGCGGTGAAGTGGAAGCGTATCAGGAAGTGGCCCGCCGCCTTGGCGTTTCATTAGAAGTAGAAGACGAATAACAACCCAGAACAAAGGAACGAAACGTTGAAAGCACGTGTTCATATCACTCTAAAAAATGGCGTACTTGACCCGCAGGGCAAAGCCATTCAACACGCCCTTGATGCTCTTGGATTTTCCGGTGTCGATGATGTCCGTCAGGGCAAATATATCGAGCTTGATTTAACTGAGACAGACAAAGCAAAAGCAGAGGCCAACGTGGAGGAAATGTGCAAAAAGCTTCTTTCCAACATGGTCATTGAAAATTATTCAATTGATATCGACTAATCCGTAAATAGGAATAAATCATGAAATCAGCTGTTGTTACCTTCCCTGCTTCCAATTGCAATCGGGATATGTTTGACGCGCTTGAAAAAATTACCGGCCAAACTCCGCACCAGATCTGGCATCAGGACACCGAAATACCCGATGTTGATCTGATCGCCCTGCCGGGCGGTTTTTCGTTTGGGGATTATCTACGGTGCGGCGCCATGGCCGCCCGTTCCCCGGCCATTAAGGCAATCGCAGCTCACGCAGAGCGCGGCGGCAATGTGATCGGTGTTTGCAATGGTTTTCAGGTTCTGACCGAAATGGGACTGCTTCCCGGCGCACTTATGAGAAACGCATCGCTCAAGTTCGTTTGTAAAACAGTCCAGCTTAAAGTGGAAAATGCATCAACCACTTTTACCAATGCTTACACGCAGGGACAGATTATCAATATTCCGGTTGCCCATCATGACGGCAATTATTTTGCTGATGATGAAACGCTGGCGAGACTTGAAGACAATGATCAGGTGGCCTTTCGTTATGTGAACAAGGCTGGCGACGCGACGAGCGAGGCCAATCCCAACGGATCGCAACATAATATTGCTGGCATTATCAATCAACGCGGCAACATCCTCGGCATGATGCCTCACCCCGAACGACTTATTGAAGACGCACAAGGCGGCACCGATGGCCGCGGCTTCTTTGAAAGCATCATTAATACGCTTAACTAGGGTTTAAAAGCATGACTGAAACCAAATGGAATAATAACCCGGAAATCACCGACGACCTGGTGAAGGAACATGGCCTTTCCGCCGATGAGCGTGAATTGATGATCAAAATCCTCGGCCGGACTCCTACCCTAACTGAGCTCGGTATTTTCTCGGTAATGTGGAGCGAGCATTGCTCTTATAAATCATCAAAACTTCATCTCAAAACCCTGCCGACCAAAGCCCCTTGGGTTATCCATGGCCCCGGCGAAAATGCCGGTGTTATCGACATTGGTGATAATCAGGCAGCGATCTTTAAAATGGAAAGCCATAATCACCCCAGCTATATTGAACCGTACCAAGGCGCCGCAACAGGTGTTGGCGGCATCCTCCGTGATGTGTTTACGATGGGTGCGCGCCCCATCGCCAATATGAACGCGCTTCGATTTGGGTCTCCTGAACACCGCAAAACACGCCATCTTCTTAGTGGCGTTGTTGAAGGGATCGGCGGATACGGCAATTGCGTTGGTGTGCCTACCGTTGGCGGCGAAACAAACTTCCATCCATCCTATGACGGTAATATTTTGGTCAACGCTATGGCCGTTGGCCTTGCTGATCAGGATAAGATATTCCTGTCTGCGGCTGCCGGTGTCGGAAACCCGGTCATTTATGTGGGATCAAAAACTGGCCGTGACGGTATCCACGGCGCAACGATGGCATCCGCCGAATTCACCGAAGACAGTGAAGAAAAACGCCCAACCGTGCAAGTGGGCGATCCATTTACCGAAAAACTACTGATCGAAGCCTGTATCGAACTGATGAGCACAGATATGGTTGTCGCTATTCAGGATATGGGCGCAGCGGGGCTTACATCATCATCCGTTGAGATGGCCTCTGGTGGCGGTGTTGGCTTCACACTTAATCTTGATATGGTTCCGCAGCGCGAAGACCATATGACACCATACGAAATGATGCTTTCTGAAAGTCAGGAACGCATGCTGGTTGTTTTAAAACCCGACCGCGTCGACGAAGCAAAAGCCATTTTCCAAAAATGGGATCTTGATTTCGCGGTGATCGGCGAAATTACCGATACAGGAAACCTGACATTAATGTTTGAAGGCGAAACTGTCGCCGACATCCCAACCCAACCGCTCGCCGATAACAGCCCGGAATATGATCGCCCGTGGGTTAAAACCGAAGCGCCCGCAGTCATTGAAGCAAATGATGTCGTCGTGCCAAATGATATGGGTGCCACACTTCTTAAGATGATTGGCAGTTCAGAGCTTTCGAGCCGCGAATGGATCTGGCAGCAATATGACCATCAGGTGATGGCTGATACCATTCAGCTTCCTGGCGGTGACGCCGCTGTGGTCCGTGTTCACGGTACCGGCAAAGCGCTGGCCATTTCCACCGACTGTACCCCGCGCTATTGCTACGCCGACCCGTTTGAAGGCGGTAAGCAGGCGGTCGCCGAAACATGGCGCAACGTGACTGCCGTTGGCGCACAACCCCTTGCGATCACGGACTGTCTGAATTTTGGCAATCCTGAACGCCCGGATATTATGGGCCAGTTTGTCGGCGCTATCGAAGGCATTCGCGAAGCCTGCACCGTGCTTGATTACCCAGTGATCAGCGGTAACGTTTCGCTTTATAATGAAACAAACGGCACCGGCATTCATCCAACCCCCGCCATTGGTGGTGTTGGCCTGCTTAAAGACAGCAGCAAAATGGTTACCATCGCCCCCAAAAATGAGGGCGACGTGATAATGGTGATCGGTGAAAGTAAAGGGCATATCGGCTGCACACAATATCTCAGCATCATCGAAGGGCGCGAAGAAGGTGCGCCGCCACCAGTTGATCTTGCGCTTGAACGTAAAAATGGCGATTTTGTCCGTGCCCAGATACAAAATGGCAATATAACAGCCTGTCATGATATTTCTGATGGCGGTTTGTTTATCACGCTGGCCGAAATGGCCATGGCGAGCGGCCACGGCATGGATATTGCGCTCAATAACGGCGGCATTCCCATTCATGCATATGGATTTGGCGAAGATCAGGCAAGATATGTCATATCAACCAGTGCAAGCGCTACCACTGACATCCTTTCTGCTGCAACAAGTGCCGGTGTTAAGATCGAAACCATTGGCGTTGTTACCGGTGATACCCTTGATGTTGAAAATACATTCACTATATCTGTAGATGAATTGCTTGACGCCCATAGCGCATGGATGCCAAACTACATGTCAAACGAAGCTTAGGAGAGACACATGGCCCTCGACGCGCCACAAATTAAAGATATGATCCTCGAAATACTGCCTGATGCAGACGTTCAAGTCCAGGATATGCGCGGTGACGGCAGTCAATTCGCTGCTCACGTTGTCTCCAGCGAATTTGTTGGAAAAAACCGCGTACAACAACATCAATTGGTCTATAAGGCCCTCAAAGGAAAAATCGGTGCCGAACTGCATGCGCTTTCATTGCAGACATCAGCACCAGAATAAAAAAACTTATCAGGAAAAATTATGACAAACCCAGCATTTGACCGAATTAAAAATGACGTAGACACAAATGATGTCGTCCTTTACATGAAGGGCGACCGCATGTTCCCACAGTGCGGATTTTCCGCGACAGTGGTTGAAATACTCAATTATTTCAACGTAAAATATGAAACACATAATGTGCTTCAGGACGAAAGCCTTCGTGAAGGCATCAAGCAATATTCCGACTGGCCAACCATCCCACAGCTTTATGTGAAAGGTGAGTTCCTCGGCGGTTGCGATATCATCCGTGAAATGGCCGCCAACGGCGAACTCGTCGCCCACTTCGAAAGCGTCGGTATAGAGCCCCAAGAACAAGCATAACCAACCCCCAATTTTAAAGGCGCCTCCCCGGCGCCTTTTTTATGGGACAAGTTTCCATTCCTCAACGTCTGCTTTCGACCCAAAGCAGACGTTCGCGAGCAGGAAATATAATTCGCACCACGGTATAACTCATCTAATCCATTTTGATTATTTGTTCTATAACGGTTTTAAGAGTTTCGACGTTCTCGGTATTGCCCTCTTCTAATTGCTTAAAGTATTTGCTTCTAAGATATTCTAACAGATCATACTTATCATTATATCGCTTTTCGAACATGGCGTTAGCTTCTTGTGTCATACCCTTTTTCAAAAGATATACACCATAGGCGGCATATGGATGTTGTAGACTGGGATTTTTTATTACTATGTCCAGCAACTTCTTCTCTATACCCGAAACTTTTTTGTTTAGAATTAGCGCGTCCACTACGCTGTATTCGGTAAGTTCGTAGTAGTTCTCCTGCTCATCTGCAGTAGTCTCCCATGTTATAAGATGATCCAAGAACGCCTCCAACATATTATCCCAATCCTCAAATCGAATTAAGTGGGTAGCATAGATACCCATATTATGAGCTTGCTCACCCGGAATTTCCTGTTCGATCAAAGATAACAATCTAAATTGTTCGATCGCATCCACGGTTTCCCCCTTTTCCAATAGGTGATAGGCCAAATTCTCTCTCATAATTGGGTCACGAGGGTTTTCATTCATTTGGTTTCGTAAAATTCGTTCAGCATTTTCAAGTACTATGCGAGCCTCTTCTTCCCGACCATGTTCCTTTAGGAAATGCTTTCCATAATAATAGTTAGCGTAATAATTATTTTGATGAAGTGATATACGTTCTCTGTGTAACGCATCCATTTGTTCGTCAGTGTAATTATTACGTGTTTCAAAAAGAACATTATCGTATTTAGTTGGAAAATTCAAAAAGCGGTGTTTTTGTAATTCTTCGTATTCAAGTTTAAGTTCATTTTGCTGAGACAATGTTAAATTTGAAGGTAAATTTCCATAAACACCGCTGAGAATATTTGCATAAACTCCATATAGCCAGTCGTCATTTGGAAAAACTCTCATTCCTTCTTTATAAATTTCAATAGCTCTCTTGAAATTGCTCTTTAAGTAATATTGCCCGAATACGAAAAACAACACAGGTTTTACATCTGGTTTATTTTTCTCTATTCCATATAAAGTTGTGATTTGAGAAGGTGAGAGGCTCTTAACATACTCATCTAGTTGAATTATATTAAATTGATTATATATTATTGAACCCAGCATTTCATGGATATACTGATCAACAACTTTTCTACTTTTGCCAACATAAATATCTCTTAATTCGGCAGTGATATTAATACCTTTTGAAAACTTAGAGTTATCTAAGAAATCAGCAGTTAAATCAAAGTAGGCCTCCATTAATGGTATTGACTTTTTATAATAGAAATCAGCTTTTTCTAATTGCCCTTTATATTCAAGATAAATGCCATATGCCATTTGAACATAAGGGTTAGTTGGGAAAGTTTCTGTAAGCTTTATTAACAAAGCCTCTGTATTTTCAGTCTCTTTTGAAAATAAAACAAAGTTTGTTAGTGGAGCACCATTATATCTATGAAGAAGGCCTGTCTTTACCTCTAAAATCCTCGGAAGTTCAGCAAACAATCTCTCAGTTTCTCCCTGCTCATATAGATAGCTGAGATAAAGATATTGTCCGTAATATATCTTAGGGGAGTTTTTAGAAACGTTTGCTGCATATTTTAACGCCTCTTGGTGCTTGCCTCTTTCATTATATAAAAATTCTGCAAATTCATATTGCAATACCATTGAATTTGGAAACAGTTCTATGTTTTGCCTTAAGAAAACTTCAACCTCATCTGCGCTTTTAGTCACCATACGGAAACGTTCCGAATACTGACCATAGTTTCTATCAATGCATGAATAACTGAGTTGATATGGCTCAGGCACACAATCGACTGGCTTCATTCCTTTTTCAATTGCTTTGTAAAAAAGACGTTTACTTTCTTCTTTATCCAATTCAACTAGAGTGATCGCGTATTGAACTATAACCCTCCAATCATCGGGGCTTTTTTCATAAGCAATTTTATTAACTTTTCTGTCTGGCCATTTGTTTAGATAAGATAATAATCCAAGATAGGATCGACCTTCATTTATATAAGGAGGTCCATTTTCCTGAAATAAATCATGCGCCTTCTCGATTTCCCCAGAAGCTAGCTTCGAAGAAATGGAATTTCTATCCGATTTCGCTGATACAACCAGTGTCCAAGACATAGCAAACAGAATTGTAAGAAAAATATAGCGCATGATCACCCCAAAAATTAATCAACTCGTATTACTAATGTAATCACTATTGTGCAACTTTTCAATATTCTAACGCGAATGTCCGCTTTGGGTCGAAAGCGGTCATTGATTTCTACTTTTAACTTCAGACTTTTTGAGGCCCTCTAAACTTATACTTTCGGTGTAAAACAGCCGCCAGTATTCTGTTATATTTGCAAAATATTTCTTTTCAGGTACTCTATTTTTAGGTCGAGTAATAAATGGTCGTTGATCCATTTGCGGGGATGCAGAAAATGGGATTGAGCAGCGGTCACCGTGGGGATAAAAATTTTATGAAATTTGGCACACAAAACGAAAGGGTAGACTATGAACATTGAAACAAAAATAGAAATTCCAGAAGAGGCCTTTGATTGGTATGACGCTTATGCCCACGGCATGATGGGGCGCCGTGAATTTATGAACCGATTGGGATCCATAGCGGTTGGTGGCCTCACTATGGCGATGCTTACTTCCGCCTTGATACCGAATTATGCGCTGGCCGAACAGGTTTCCTTTAACGACGAAGATATCAAAGCAATATATGCCACCTTCCCGTCCCCTGATGGGCACGGCGAAGGACGCGGTTACCTAGTGACCCCGAGCGCTATCGCAGAGGGCGGCACAGCACCAGCGGTTCTCGTGGTCCATGAAAATAGAGGACTTAATCCATATGTGAAGGATGTCGCGCGGCGCCTGGCCAAAGCTGGCTATGTGGCATTTGCACCCGATGCATTGCATCCACTTGGTGGCTATCCGGGAAATGATGATGAAGGACGGTCTATGCAAAGCAGCATGGACCGCTCAAAGATTGAGGCTGACTTTATAGCCGCAGCACGTTTTTTGAAAACTCATGCAAGCTCAAGCGGTAAGCTCGGCGTTGTCGGGTTTTGCTTTGGTGGTTATATCAGCAATTTCCTTGCGGCTAGTTTGCCTGATGTTATTGATGCGGCTGTGCCATACTACGGCACACCGGCGCGTACCGATATTGTCGGCAATGTCAAAGGGCCGGTTATGGTTCAACTTGCGGAGCTCGATGAGCGTGTAAACGCCAGCTGGCCAGCGTACGAAGCAGTGCTAAAAGCAAATGGAGCGCCTTACGAGATGCATATGTATGAAGGCACACGTCACGGCTTTCACAATGACAGCACCGGGCGATTTAATGAAGAGATGGCGGAACTTTCTTGGGGGCGAACCCTAGAGTTTTTCGCCGCAAATTTAGGCGCAGAGTAACTAGCACTTTTTTTAAAAACGATCTTTAATGCCCGCTTTTAATTGAGAGCGGGCATTTTTCTACCCTCACCCTAATCTGTGCGGCAAACAACTTGTGCGACGCTTAAACCCTGACGCAGGGTTTCGCCAACACTGGCAAATTCAATTGAATTAAGTGCGCTCTTTTCCACTAGCTTAAGCGCAGGGTTAAGCTCTACGTTATGTTCCGTGAGTAGTTCATCTATATGAGACGGCAACGATGAAAAGGAGCGACCCCGGCGCAGTGACCCTGCCACATGGATTCCAACCACACTGCCCTGCTGATTTAAAATCGGGCCGCCGCTGATACCGCCTAGACTTTCATCACTGTTGGGGATGCGGATTTTTTCGGCCCAAACATGAACAGTTTCCTTGTAACTGTTTGCACCTGTGGTTTTCATCGTCCGTCTGCCAATAAGCCGCGAATAAACAGCACCGGGTTCCCCGCGCGGAAAACCGAAATGAAAACCTTCCTGATTATATACGGGTGCACTATAATCGATGGGCAGCGCTGCGTAGCCGCGACTTGTCTGAATGATACTTACGTCGGCATTTGCGTGCTGTGCAACCGCATCAATACGCAGTGGCCGCTGAAAAGGTCGCGCCAGCAGGAGTTGATCGCAATCATTAGTCACGTGGCGCGCCGTGACCCAAAGACCGTCACCATCAATAGAAAAGGCCGTGCCTGTATATTGCGCTCTGCCCTGTCTTTCTTCTTCCTCAATGACGATAACATCATCGCTTGCCCGACCCGGTCCGATCGCACCGTTGCCTTCTGGTCCTTTTTCAGGAAGCGGTGGAAGACCGCGTTCTTTTGGGACTTCCCTAGGTTCTTTATCTTCGCTCGTCGGATCCTTGGACATTTCACCAATGAAAACAACAACGGCGAGCAGGATAAATGCATATTTTGCCGATATTTTCATGATGCCTACTTAAAATTTATAACCATCGGGAAAATGTTCCATCATCGCACCGTAAGATGGGCGCGCTTTCATTTGATCATACCAACGACAGATGTTTGCATAATTTTCAATAGAAAAACTAGTATATTCCTGAGCCATAATCATCGGAAATGCTACGCAATCAGCGATGGTTACATGATCACCACATAAAAAATCACTCTCTGCTAATAAGCCATCAAGATAAGGCAATTGCTTCTCCAGAAAGCCTGCAGCTTCAGCGATTTCCTCTGGGTCGGGATCAGCATCCTGAAATGCTTTTTTAATAATTTCCTGAAAGAAGTAAGTTGTGATCCAGCGCCCCGCATGATAGCCGATAAAATCAACCATCTGATCGATATTTGCTGCTTCAAGAGCGTCTTTTGAATAAAGCTTGCTATCGGAAATATTGGCGATATAGCGGCACATATTATTACTTTCGAATATGGGCTGACCGTTATGTTCCATGGCTGGAATTTTACCAAGCGGATGAATTTTCATATATTCCGGGGATTTATGTTCCCCACTGGAAAAATCCATAGCTACATATTCATAATCGACACCAGCTTCCTCTGCGGTCAGAACTGCCTTAACTGCGTTGAATGTTTTTGCCCCGTATATTTTGAGCATAGTTCTCTCTCCTAAAATTTATCTGAAATTGCGGCGGCGTTAATCAGCGCGATTGAAATTTTGCCTGCAAAAAGCAATATGGCCGGTCCAATTTCGTCTTTTTGTATCCGTTCCTTTAAATTATCGATCACCAGACTAGCTAAGAAAAACGCCAGTATCTGAATAATTAAAATCACCCATCCCCAAATAAAGATATCCCAAAGGCTGACGCTACCCTCAAGACAGGCGGCAAGCGGTATAGCAAGACCTAAAATTGCCGCAGCAAGCGAAATGCTGGCGGCCACATTACCCTCGCGCACCAGTTCAAGTTCACGGTACGGGGTGATTTTTTCATAAATATAAACCCCCGCACCAAGCATGATCAGCGTCAAGCCGAAATGAGAAATGAAATAGGGAAAGCCACTGACAAGAGTGTCAAAAACGAGTTCCATAATACCTCCTGAGAATTTTGGATTTTATCTTACCAAGATATTTGGGACACGCAATCAAATACAATCACCAATTAATTATAATTTAAGTAAACTAGCTTAAATTATTCATTCGAGTTGAATTACAATTTTTAAACCCCGAAAGCTTGTCATAGAGGCGACCGGATAATAAAGGCTTGAATAAAGTGGAAAACGTTACTGAAAACGTAATTTATCTATTTGTTTCAACGATGAAACAATCGTTGGGTCTATTTTTGGATCCCGGGCATTTTTTCAGCATCTTTCCATTATTTGTTGCTTTTCTTATTGCTTATTTTGTTGTCAAATATCGTCTCAAAAAAAACAACAGGCCACAAACATCCATTGGCCTTTTAAAAATACTGTTTCCGGCAAAAATATTTCTTCATAAATCAGCACTGAATGACTATGCGATATTGATGATCAACGGCGCCGTCCTAACCTTGCTCACACTGGGCGGTTGGTGGTCCATTGATCTCATAAACAATTTCATGGGTCAGGCAATGGCAAACATAAGTGCCACTGATATAGGGCTCGAAAATAATATATTTTCTACAGTAATTTACACGCTTTATTTAGTTCTAATTTGGGATTTTTCAGCAACTTTCGCCCACTATTTAAAACATAAGGTGCCGTTCATCTGGGAATTTCACAAACTGCACCATAGTGCAGAAGTTATGACCCCTATTACGGCACTCAGGCGCCACCCCGTTGATGCATTATTCGGAGATTTCATAACCATTTTATTCCTCGGAATCGGATTTGGCATTTGGAATAAGTTTGTCGATCCGAACGGCTCGTTTATAGTGTTTTTTGGTGGATTGTCAGGGATCTACTTGTGGCGCCTTCTCGGATATAACCTGCGTCACACCCATATATGGATATCTTACGGTCCCTTTTGGGAAAGAATTTTCATTTCACCCGCGCAGCATCAGGTACATCACAGTAAGGATGTCAAACATTATGACAAGAATTTCGGTCATATATTCTCATTCTGGGACTACCTCTTTGGCACCCTGCATTTTGCTTATAATGAAAAAAGGGTGACTTACGGTATTGAAGATGAAAAAATGGAAGACTTTAAGACATTGCCGGACCTATATTTAAAACCATTTGCAAAAATTTGGCAAAAAAGCGCAAACCTGGTCAAATCTAATCCTCAGCGAAAATTATAATCTTAAATGCTATTTAGCTCGCTCACATTCCTGATATTTTTTCTCCCTTTTGTCCTTTTTGCAAGCTTCATTATCATGAAGTTCGCCGGGCTTAAAAGCGTTAAAATATTTCTATTACTTGCTTCCCTATTTTTTTACGGCTGGACGTTTCCCGGCTATATCCTACTGATCTTATATTCGATCTGTATGAATTTCCTGCTCGGACGTATACTCGCAACAAATCATAACTACATTATTCTAACCGTTGGCGTGATATTCAATTTGTCGCTGCTTGGTTGGTATAAATATGGTGCTTTTTTTGCTCAAAACGTCACCCAACTCCTGAATACTGACATTCATTTCGCCGCAGTTATCCTTCCTTTGGCGATTTCATTTTTCACGTTTCAACAAATTGCTTATCTTGTTGATGTCTCTAGAGGGCAGGTTAAATCACAAAACTTTCTTGATTACGCCTTTTTCGTATCCTTTTTCCCACAGCTGATTGCCGGGCCAATTGTACATCACAGCCAAATGATGCCACAACTGAACAAAGAAAGGTTTGCGGCCTTTTTATCCAGCGATCTCGTTTCAGGACTAATATTATTTTCTATAGGACTCGCTAAGAAAGTACTCATCGCTGATCAAGTTCGGATTTTTTCTGATCGGATATTTAACGCATCAGCCATGGGGGTGGAAGTTGGACTGATGGAAGCCTGGCTCGGCGTATTTTGCTACAGCTTTCAAATCTATTTTGATTTTTCCGGCTATTCTGACATGGCGTTAGGCCTTGGAAAAATGTTTGGTCTCAAGCTACCGAAAAATTTCAATTCGCCTTATAAATCGAAAAGCATTATCGAATTCTGGCGAAATTGGAACATTACCTTGTCCCATTTTTTAAGGGATTATCTGTACTTCCCATTAGGTGGCAACCGAAAAGGGAAATTCAGACGCTACGGCAATCTTTGGATCGTTATGTTACTGGGTGGAATGTGGCACGGGGCGAACTGGACATTTATAATGTGGGGTGGACTTCACGGCCTTTATCTCGTCATTAATCACCTGTGGCGTAATTTCGGGCTTCGTGATTTGCCAAGTTTTATCAGTATTGGTTTAACCTTTGTGGCGGTTTCGCTTTCCTGGGTATTTTTCAGGGCAAATGATTTCGACCATGCTGTCAATATATTAAATGCTATGGCGGGACTTCAATCAGCGGGCACCTTTAGCCTTCAACTGATGTCTGACATGATTGGCACACCGTTGTTGCTAATATTCGCATCATATGTCGTTTGGAAAATGCCAAATGGAAACGAAATAATTGCCAACTTTGAGCAGGGTCAGTTATCCAATAAAAAGGCTGTGGCTCTGACTCTGGGGGCAAGCGTTATGGCCGCCTTATCCATCTATTTCATCTATGTGGAGGGATCTTATGAATTCTTATATTTCCAATTCTAAGCCCCTTCTGATCTCATATTTCGGCCTATTGATGTTGCTCTTGATGATTTTTGGCCTGTGCAGTGAATTGCTCGTGCGAAATCAAGTGCTTGAACAGGACAGCTTTCAATATCATGTAGATTTATTTAACAGTAGCACCTCGCCCAATATTTCTTTGGGTGACAGCCATGTAGCACGCGGCTTCTTACCTCCCGAAGACATGGTAAATCTCTCCTATCCGTCAGAAGGCATTGAACATTTCAACTTAAAAATTCAAAAGTATTTTAACAACAAACCTGCGGGAAAAATCATATTAACTGCTGACCCGCATCTATTTGCCCCCTACCGCACTGCACGCTCAATTGAGAATTACAGTGATAACTTCAGAAACATCGGCAAAACGGACCTTGCCATCTGGAATGATCGTTACCGTCCACAATTGGTTGCTTATTGGAGAAGTTATCTACTGAGTGGTGGCAAGCTACATACAAGTATCGAAAAAACTAAAAATGGCACCTTGTTATCCCCAGGGGACATTTCCCTGAAAGGCGCCCGCTATCTTAATTTTGAGGCCAGAAGTAGAATTGACCTTCACTCGATAAATGGCGATAACTCAGGCAAACTAATGGCAAAATACGAGGAAATGTTAGCGTATTTGACCAAAAAGAATGCTGATATTTGTATGGTCACATTCCCCCTTTCAGCAGCATATTTGTTGGCATTTGACGAATATGCCACCCCTGAAGCCAAGGCTAACAGAAAGGCTGTTCTTGAAAAGTTCCAACTGCTAGCGCATCGTTATGGTGCCAGATACATTGATCATCAACGTGCCGTTACAGTTTCCAACTTGTTCAGAGATGTTGATCACTTAAATCGAGATGCCGCGCCAGCTTATTCAAGAAAGTTGTTCTCCGCCTGTTTTGATGGTCGTTAATATATCCTCTTAGATATTACATAGAAAAAATAAGGCCGCCCAATCCACTATCAGGTAGCTTCATCTGTGTTTGAACCTTCAATAGCATTTCTAAATATAGATAACTTATGTGGTGTGTATTTTGGATGTATGACCAAGAGAAACCCGCGTTTAATAAATCACTATAAAAAGCTAGCTTGCTGTAACATAAACGCAATGCTACAGTCGCCGTTTTATCACGAGTATCTTATGACTAAGCAAGGAAAATTCAGCGAAACGACGGCGATGGCCATTGTTATCGCAAATATGATCGGAACTGGTATTTTCACCAGCCTTGGTTTTCAACTCGCAGATATAAGATCCGGTTTTGTCATCATGGCTTTATGGGTCATTGGCGGAATCATGTCGCTCTGCGGGGCTCTTTGTTATGCTGAGCTCGGCTCGAAACTGCCCCGTTCAGGTGGTGAGTATAACTTCCTCAGTGAAATATATCATCCCGGTGCTGGTTTTGTCTCGGGATGGATTTCAGCGACAGTAGGGTTTGCTGCACCAACGGCACTGGCGGCGATGACATTCGGTGAATATTTAAGTTCCGTTTTCCCGCAACTTAATCCTCTTTGGCTTGCAACTGTTCTGATTATCTCCATGACCGCCGTCCATTCAACAAGCCACAAAAACAGCGGTGGCCTACAGGACTTTTTCACCACTGGCAAAATTTTGTTGATCATTGGTTTCTCTGTTGCAGCGCTTCTGTCCGCAGATACACTTCAAGATGTAAATTATGCGCCCCAAACGTCCGATCTTTCGCTTTTTACTGGCGGTGCTTTTGCGGTTTCACTCATTTATGTAGGTTACGCCTACACAGGTTGGAATGCCGCAACCTATCTTACCAGCGAACTTGAAGATCCCAAAAAATCACTGCCTCGCGTATTAATGGTCGGTACGGCGGCCGTGATGCTATGTTATCTACTACTCAATTATGTATTTCTCGCAACAGCCCCAATGGACGCAATGGCAGGGCGGCTTGAAATCGGTTACATCTCAGCCACTCATGCTTTTGGCGATATCGGTGGTACTGTTATGGGGATATCACTTTCGTTGCTTCTAATCTCCACCGTAAGCGCCATGCTGGTTGCCGCACCCCGTGTGTTGCAAGTGCTCGGTGAGGATTATTCATTATTTGAAATATTGGGAAAGAAAAATAGCCATGGCATTCCATCCATCGCAATATGGCTCCAGTCGATAATGGCTCTGATATTTCTTTGGTCGGCCACTTTTGAAAGCATTCTGCTGTTTTCGGGAGCGACGATGGCTATTAATTCACTGTTCGTCATTGTGGGTGTTTTCATCTTGCGCAGTCGGGATACAGAAGGCGAAAAAGAACACTTTAAAATTCCCTTTTATCCTATACCGCCAATTATATTTATTGCGATCACCCTTGTTACTCTGATTTATCTCACTATTCAAAACACCGAAGAAATAGCCTTTAGCATCGCTGTAATTATCACCGGTGCCTTTGGATATTGGCTAACCAAGAAACTATCCAAAAAAACAGATAAATAAAGCATGGCCCAACCTGTTTCCAGATTGGACCATGCTAAAATGATCTAAAGTTAGTTTAAACAGCGCGAATATTTTTAAGGAAGTCATCAACAACTGTCTGAATGCGAGTTGTATTGTTCGAAACATCCCCCGCGGCTTCATTAACATCCGTCGCAACTTTCTTAACCTCGCCTGCTCCCGAAGAAACGTCAACGATCACTCGTGTCACCTCTTGAGATCCAGCTGCGGCTTCCTGAACATTGCGTGATATTTCGGTGGTCGCAGCATCTTGCTCTTCAACGGCGGCAGCGATTGCGGTTGTTACTTCATTTGTCTTATTAATTGCGTCGCGAATGTCAACAACGGTAATACCAACTTGATTTGATGATTTTTGCACGGCTTCAATATGTGTTCCTATTTCATCCGTCGCTTGCGCTGTCTGATTTGCAAGAGCCTTGACCTCAGACGCCACAACCGCAAAACCTTTACCGGCCTCACCGGCACGTGCAGCTTCAATAGTCGCATTCAATGCCAAAAGATTGGTTTGTTCGGCAATATCATTGATCAGATTGACAACCTCAGCGATCATATTTGAGGTTTTCTCCATCTCTTCCACAACAGTCTGAGCGTTTTCCACTTGAGCTACCGCCTCCTCTGTCATTTCTGAGGAGTGACCGATTTGTCTGGCGATCTCGTTAATTGAAGCCGCCATTTCTTCTGCAGCAGCGGCCACTGTGTTGACATTGGTGGTAGCTTCTTCAGACGCAGAAGCAGCCGTGGCACTATTGCTTTCTGTTTCATTAGCAATGGTGGTCATAGAATCTGCGGCACCAGCGAGCTGTGTTGACGATGAGATTAGCCCCTGCATCACTTCAACGATTTCACCGTCAAAACCAGAAATCAATGTCTCCATCGCCTCCGCACGTTCTTCACGTGCCTTGATCGCTTCACGTTCTTGTGCAAGTTCTGCGACTTTTCTCTGCTCTTCAGCGGCTCTGGCTTCTTCTTCCAACTTCAAACGTGTTTCTTCTGCTTCCTTGGCCTCTTCTTCAAGCCTTTTTTGCTCGATGGCGTTTTCTTTAAAGACCAGTACGGAATTAGCCATCTTGCCGATCTCATCTTTACGCTCAGCACCAACCACTTCAACATCGTAATCGTTCGCAGTCAGGCGTCCCATCACAGAGACAATACTATCAATTGGGCCCACAATCGCTCGAGTGGTGAAATATGCGGCGGCGGTGGCGAGAGCCATACCGACAAATAAAAGTACCCATTCCATTATTTGCAAACTGCCAATACTGTCGACCTGATCATTAGCATCATTGGTAAGAAGGGCGCGTTGATTGGCAACCATCCCACCAGTTCGACTTCCATCAGCGTTCTTCTCGCCGGAAATAATGGTCAGTAATTTTCCTGCCCTTGGCGCGGCCTCACTGACAAGAAGATAATTTGCCATATTCCATTGATTGCTGGAACGGATCGAAAACATTTTTGCCGGTAACGGGGCAAATATTTCACGTGCTGCGACAAGCTTGTCAAACTCTGCGCGTTGTGTCGCTGTCATCACTCTTGTGCTATTTGAAAGATCTGCAAAACGTCTTTCGTTGGTGGCCCAAAATCCCTTGAATAATTCTTCGAATTTTGCGTCTCCGGTAAGAAGCTGAGCACGGATATTAGCAAGTCCGAGGCCCATAGACCCACGAACATCAGCCATCATACCCAAAAGTGCTTTACGCTCGGGAGTGGCGCTTAAACCCGCTTCTTCATTAATCATAGCTGTAATCGCTGTGGTTATGATTCCTGCTTGCGGTGCAGCTTCATTGAGAAGAATAACAAGAGCTGGTTGTTCATCAGGCGAATTTGCCATATCTTCAACCTGTTGTTGAGCAATCCTAAATTCTTCGAGAGTACCCTTGAAAACCGCCCAATCAGAAACATTTTTGGGATTGGTCCATGTTTTGGATAATTCATCCATTGACGCTTTGGTACGGTCAATACTGGTCCATACAGCTGAGCGTTCGACTTTAAATGTGTCATTTCCCGTAAGCATCCACCCCCTAAGAGAAGCCAAAGAGGCGTTAATATCACTTACCATCTGCGCACTTGCATTTGCGGTCGGCACCCGAAGTGATGATAGTCTTACAACACCATCTGACGCGTCGCCGACTTTAACTATTGTTAATCCAACAGCGACAAGCAGCGTTAAAAATAACACCCCAAAACCACCATAAAGACGTTGTTTAATATTGAATTGTAAAGACTTAAACCAAGACATGAAATACTCCTTTTGTGACAAAAAAATCGTTATTCTGTGCCAAAAATATTAATAATATGAACTCATCCGACCTAGCGTCAAATGACTTCCCACTTTCAATTTTCGACATCTATCAAAACGTTACCGTGTCTATTATATTTGTTACGCTTTATGTATTTACCTAGTCTTAGATTTAGGCGCGTAGTCTTGGCTCAAATATGGCATTATTTTATTAGATTGAAGTTATAATACCATAGTTCTATTAACACTCTGTTAAGTGTATTTAACAGATTTAATTGTTTTAATTAATTGCGTAACAGGCGTATATATTTGATATATATTGTAGGATGTTAGGGGGAAATGTGTAAAATATCTCGTACAATTACATCAGTTTTAATGCGCTTGTATCTTTGAGCTTTCTATCTGTTTTTGCTTTGTTATATCCAATTTTAGTAAGATACTCACCAAATGGCAAATTTCTAACCTACCAAATTGTCTTTCGGTTACATCAGTGAAAGTGTTAACAATTTGACTGTAATCAAAATTTATCAAATTAACAAAAAAGCCGCCTCAGTTCCCTGAAGCGGCTTTGAAAAATCTATAAACCCAATTTAGCGTGAGTAGAACTCGACCACGAGGTTCGGTTCCATAACAACTGCGTATGGAATCTCGTCCAGTGTTGGTACACGTAGGAAAGTCACTTTATGACCTTCTGATGCAATATATTCTGGAATGTCACGCTCTGCGCTCTCAAGACCTTGGATCACCATTGGGATCTGACGTGATTTTTCACGGATCTCTATAACATCACCCTCTTTTACCATATAACTTGGAATATTTACTTTTTTGCCGTTCACTGTAACGTGACCATGGTTCACGAACTGACGGGCAGAGAAGATAGTCGGTACAAATTTTGAACGGTAAACAACCGCGTCAAGACGACACTCAAGCAGACCAACAAAGATTTGACCTGTATCACCTCTACGGCGAACGGCTTCTTTATAAATACGTCTGAATTGCTTTTCTGTAACATCACCATAATAGCCTTTAAGCTTCTGTTTGGCCATAAGTTGGATACCATAATCAGAAAGCTTGGCACGACGACCTTGACCATGTTGGCCAGGACGGTAATCGCGTGTATTTACTGGTGATTTTGGACGACCCCAAATGTTTTCACCCATGCGGCGGTCGATCTTGTACTTAGCTTGTGTACGTTTAGTCATTTTTTCAAATCGCTTCTTGTTTAGAATTAATAATAATATCAGCACCGTAGAGAACAATATGTGGTTCCCTACGCAACCTGAGATTCTCACTCAAGTCATTCGAGATGGGCGGAATATAGCTATTTCTGAAGGGTTGTCAAACCTTATTCGGGCTTTCTCGCCTTATTCTTGGCGATTTCTTCTTTTTCGGCAATCCAACCAGGTCCGCCCCCGGTAGCAAGGGCCTTTACCACCCCGCGCATGGTGCTGACTTCTTCGTGAGTCAATTCTGAACGGGTAAAGATATTGCGCAAATTCCGGCGCATCAGGGAACGCCGCTGCTCGGATCGAAAATAACCCGCCTCTTCCAACTCATATTCCATATGATCGAACAGTTTTTGAAGCTCACCTGCTGTCGCTGGTTTGGTATCCAGCGACGGTATATAACTATCCTCAATATCAGACCCCGTCTGAAACCACTCATAAGACATCAGCCCTACCGCCTGTGCCAAATTGATAGATGCAAAACTTGGGTTCAGTGGCACTGAAACAATCGCTGTTGAAAGCGCGATATCATCATTCTTAAGACCCGCTTTTTCAGGACCAAACAAAAGACCGACTTTATCACCTGTATTCACAGCCTTTCTCATAAGATCACAGCAATGCTTTGGTGTCACCACCTCTTTAATCATGTCTCTCGGCCGTGCTGTTGTAGCGTAAACATACGTCAGATCAGCAATCGCCTCAGCGGTTGTCTCGTACACGCGCGCATTTTCCAGCACAATATCAGCCCCCGCCGCCGGCGCCACTGCCGCCTCATTAGGCCAACCATCACGCGGCGCGACTAATCTAAGATCGGTGAGGCCAAAATTATACATGGCGCGAACCGCCTTACCAATATTCTCCCCAAGCTGCGGAACAATAAGAACGATCGCCGGACCATTGTCCTGTATTTTCGAAGGTTTCTTGTGATCAGTCCCGGCCATGGATTACTTCTTTTCCACCGTGGTTGTACCGTCAGGGTGGTCAACTAATTTGAGACCTCTACCATCAAAATCATCGCGGATTTCGTCTGCACGGGCCCAATTTTTATTCGCCTTGGCCTCTTTGCGTTTGACAATTAAATCAGCATCATTTCCCGTTAAGTTATAAGAACCAGCTTCCGCCTTTAATTCATGAGTGGATTTCCAGTCTAGAGGATTACCCATCAATAAACCAAGTAATTGAGCTGATGCCTTAAGTTCGCCTGCTCTGGCTTTGTCTTTTGCAAGCTGATTTAATTCCATAATCGCTTTTGGCGTATTTAAATCATCTCTTAACGCGTCAAGAATTGCTTCGGATGGTCTAGTGGCATCAACATCTCTTATGGCTTTGTACCAACGCCATAGCTGTTTTTCCGCCTGATTGATACCTTCCCGACTGAAATCCGCGGGTTGGCGGTAATGGGACGTCAGCAAAGCTAAACGGATCGCTTCGCCCCTAACGGGGAATTCATTGAGAAGCTCATGAACGGTGATGAAATTACCGAGTGACTTTGACATCTTCTCGCCATTAACCGTCAAATAGCCGTTATGCATCCAGTAGTTTGCAAGACTTGCACCACCGTGTGAGCATTTGCTTTGGGCGATCTCATTTTCGTGGTGAGGGAAGATCAGGTCTTGGCCCCCACCGTGAATGTCGATAGTGTTGCCAAAGTTTTTTTCGATCATCGCGGAGCATTCAATGTGCCAGCCGGGGCGACCGCGGCCCCAGGGGCTATCCCAACCGGGCTGCGCATCTGTGGATGGCTTCCAAAGAACAAAATCAGGGGCTTCGCGCTTATAGCTAGCCACATCAACGCGGGCACCAGCGAGCAGGTCTTCGACCGTACGTCCCGATAGCTCACCATAATCATCCATGGTTGATACCTGAAACAGCACATGTCCGTCAGCTTCGTAGGCATGGCCTTTTTCAATAAGATCAGAAATAAGGGCGATCATTTCACCTACATAGGCAGTAGCCTTTGGTATGATATCCGGTAGATCGGCATTAAGCGCCCCCATGTCTTCTTCATAATGGTGAGTGAACTTTTCGGTTATGACTGAAATATCATCTCCGGATTTCTGGCTAGCTTCGATGATCTTATCATCAATATCGGTGATATTGCGGGCATAAGTAAGCTTGCCGTAATCATGACGCAGCAGCCTCGCCAGCGTATCAAACACGACAACGGGCCTAGCGTTACCCACATGGGCAAAATCATACACCGTCGGCCCGCACACATACATAGTGATGTGTGTGGGATCGATCGGTTTAAACTCTTCTTTTTTGTTGGTAAGAGTATTGTATATTTTAAGCCCGGTGGTCATTTAAGCCTCGTTGCCATTTAGGCGCATTCTGACACGTTCTTCACCAATTAACGGTAGGAGCGAGCCCATTTCCGGTCCATGATCAAGTCCTGTAATTGCTTGACGTAGCGGCATAAATAGCTTCTTGCCCTTGGCACCAGTTTCCCTTCTGACGGCCAATGTCCATTCTTTCCAGGTCTCATCATTCCATTTTCCACCCGGCAAAATACCAGCGGCAACGGCAACAAAATGGCGGTCTTCAATCACTGGCGTCACAGGACCGTTAACAATTTTAAGCCATTCACTAACATCATCAAGATGCTTGATATTGGCCCGTGCCACATTCCAGATTTTCTCAGTAACACCCTCAGGAAGGCGGACTTTCACTGCATCATATTCGGTCACATGAAGAATTTTTGCGTTTAATATCTCAAGATCATTGGGATCAAACTTGGCGGTTGCGCGGCTGAATTTTGAAAATTCAAATCCTTCTATCAACGGCTCAATGTTTGTGAATGGCTCAACAGGGTCTGATGATCCGATACGTGCCAGCAGACTGATGATACTCATAGCCTCAAGACCGTCTTCTTCACGGTATGATTTGATGCTCGCGGAACCAAGGCGTTTTGATAACCCCTCACCCGCAGCACCGGTCAATAGCGAGAAGTGGGCCATTTCAGGAGCTTTAGCACCAAGCGCTTCGAACACCTGCGTTTGCACCGCACTGTTGGCGGAGTGATCTTCACCGCGCATGATATGAGTGATCTCAAAATCGATATCATCAACCACGCTTGGAAGTGTGTAAAGGTAGGTGCCGTCACCGCGAACCAAAATCGGATCAGAAAGCGCTGCAATATCAAAACTTTGATGACCTTTAACATGATCTTCCCACTCGACGCGGGCTGGAATATCAAGTTTGAACCGCCAATGGGCTGCTCGTCCCTCGGCTTCATATTTGGCCTTTTCCTCGTCGCTGAGGCTAAGCCCTGCGCGATCGTAAAGTGGCGGCTTGCCTTGACCTAGTTGAACTTTTCTTTTTAAATCAAGCTCTTGTGAAGTCTCGTAACATGGATAAAGTCGGCCATCGGCCTTTAATTTTTCGACAGCCGCATCATAGCGATCAAAGCGCTCTGATTGCTTGGCACTCTCGTCCCAATCGAGGCCAAGCCAGAGGAGGTCTTCCATTATCCCTTCTTCATATTCTGTTGTTGATCTTTCCTGATCTGTATCATCGATACGCAGGAAAAATACACCGCCCATTTTACGGGCATAAAGCCAGTTTAAAAGGGCGGTTCTCATATTCCCCACATGCAAAAGCCCGGTTGGGCTGGGGGCAAATCTTACTTTTACCGGCATTGTTTTTAATCCTGTTTCCTAAGTTCTCATTATACACACTTTTAAGTGTTTTTATCTCTATAGCCATTCGTAATCGGGTAACGACGGTCACGGCCAAAATTCTTTTCTGTAATCTTGACACCTGGCGGGGCTTGCCTGCGTTTATATTCAGCGATGTATAGCAGATGCTGGATACGTGCAACTGTTTCCGCGTCATGGCCGCGTTTTACAATATCACGCGCCGGCATTTCCCGCTCAATGAGACACTCAAGAATATCATCGAGAACCTCATAAGGCGGCAAGCTATCTTCGTCTTTTTGATCAGGGCGCAGCTCCGCCGTTGGTGGTTTTTCGATAATATTAACTGGCATAATTTGACCGCACGGACCGAGACCACCGGCTGGATGGTTTTCATTGCGCCATGCACTGAGTTTAAAGACATCAAGCTTATAAATATCTTTAAGTGCGTTATATCCACCGCACATATCACCATAAATTGTCGCATAACCCACTGACATTTCGGACTTATTTCCAGTGGTCAGAACCATTTTGCTAAACTTATTACTTAGAGCCATCAAAATTACCGCCCGAAGCCGCGATTGAATATTTTCTTCGGCCAGGTCCGGTTTTGTCCCGGCAAATGAGGCAGTCATCATTTTTTCAAACGCGTTAACGCCGTCATTGATGGAAATATTATCGATCCGGCATCCCATCATCCTCGCCGCATCAGCAGCATCAATCAGACTTTCTTGCGACGTATATTTTGATGGCATCATCACAAGATGCACCCGGTCCGCGCCAAGCGCATCGATTGCAACAATCGCGCTCAGCGCACTATCAATTCCGCCTGACATGCCGATGATAACGCCGGGAAAGCGGTTTTTATTCACATAATCACGCACGCCGATCATCATCGCCTGATAGATATCCATCATACGATCATTTTTTGGCGGAAGTTCCTGAGGCGCACAAATCCATTTTCCGTCTGCTTCGTGCCATTCGGTCCTACTAACCTCTTCTACGAAAGAAGGTTGGCGGACAATGACGTTGCCATCCTTATCCATAACAAAGGCTTCACCATCAAAAACCAGTTCATCCTGACCACCAACCTGATTGGTATATATCAGTGGAATACCGGACTGTGTGACCCGGTCCTTGCCATTTGTGTAGCGATCACGAGCTTTCGGCAGGTCATAAGGTGATCCGTTGAGAGATATCAGAATATTGCTGTGCTTATTCGTAAGATACTCAGTGACCGTTTCCCACCATAGGTCTTCGCAGGTCAGTACTCCCAGCTTGACCTCCTTAAATTCAATCGGTTCCGGACATGGTCCGCTTTCAAACACGCGCTTTTCATCGAAAACCCCGTAATTGGGAAGGTCACGCTTGTGTCGAATAGCGGATATAGTACCCTTGTCAAATAGAAGCGAGCTGTTATATAGCTTTCCACCCTCAACCCAAAGCGATCCCACCAACATCGCGGGGCCACCGTCCTTGGTGATCGCTGCAAGCTCCACTGCTTTATCCATAGCATCGCGCTGAAAGGCAGGTTTTAAGACAAGGTCTTCAGGAGGGTATCCGATAAGAACCAGTTCACTATATACAATAAGATCGGCGTCGGTATGCTGTTCACGCACCGCGAGGATGCGTGAGGCGTTGCCGTCAATATCCCCGACTACGGGGTTTATGGTCGCTATTGCGATCTTGAGTGCACTGGCCATCTGACATATCGGTCCTAATTAGCTTGATGCGGCTGCTTTTAATTCTTTTGCTCGCTCATCACGCTCTTCCTTAAGCCCTTCGGCAATCAGAAACGCGAGCTCGAGGCTTTGACTAGCGTTGAGGCGCGGATCACAATGTGTCCGGTAACGATCTGCCAACTTTTCTTCGGTGATGGCTTCGGCGCCACCGGTACATTCAGTCACATCTTGCCCGGTCATTTCAAAATGAACACCGCCAGCATATGTTCCCATACTACGGTGGATACGGAAGAAACGACGGATTTCAGCAAGCACATCCTCGAATGGTCTCGTTTTAAAGCCGTTGGCCGCTGAGATCGTGTTGCCATGCATCGGGTCTGAAGACCAGACAACCCTTCTGCCTTCTTCTTCGATGCGTTTAATCACCGGTGGAAGTTTATCCTCAATGATCCCTGCACCCATACGGCAGATTAGCGTAATACGCCCTGCTTCATCTTCTGGGTTTAGAATGTCAATAATTTCAATCAGCTCATCAAGGTCGGTCGTTGGCCCCACTTTAAGACCAAGCGGGTTTTGAATGCCGCGCAGATACTCAACATGAGCTTCGCCTTTAACGCGGGTTCGATCACCGATCCATAACATATGACCTGATGTATCATACCAGTCACCTGTCGTACTATCGACGCGGGTTAGTGCTTCTTCGTAGCGCAGCAATAATGCTTCATGTGATACATAAAAATCGGTACCATGAAGCGCAGTACTATTTGGGTCAATACCACATGCTTCCATAAAGGCCATCGCCTCGTCAATACGGTCAGCGAGATCCTGATATTTCTCGACTGCGTCACCGCCGCCTACAAAATCAAGATTCCATTGATGTACCTTTTTAAGGTTCGCATAACCACCCTGTGCAAATGCGCGAAGCAGATTGAGCGTTGAAGATGCTTGGCTATACCCGCGTATCATGCGCTCCGGATCAGGAATGCGTGACTTTTCATCGAAGTTAATGCCGTTAATGATATCACCACGGTAACTTGGCAGACTTTGCTCTCCCTGTGTTTCCATATCGGAGCTTCGGGGTTTCGCATACTGTCCAGCCATACGGCCAACTTTAACGATCGGACAGCTCGCAGCAAATGTAAGGGCCACGGACATTTGCAGTAGAACCCGGAACGTATCACGGATTTTATCCGCATGAAATTCGGCAAAACTTTCGGCGCAATCGCCGCCTTGAAGCAAAAATGCGTTACCGTTTGCCACATCACCAAGCTGGCGTTTAAGGCGGCGCGCCTCACCAGCAAAAACAAGAGGCGGCAGGTTGCGAAGCTCTGCTTCCACGTTTGCCAGTTTCACCTCATCCGGATAAGTCGGGACCTGGCGGATTGGCATTGATCTCCAGCTATCGGGGGTCCAGTTCGTCGTCATTCTTTAAGTTCCATTAAGTAAATCGTCTATCTATGCTTTCTATAAGGCTTTTATGTGCCCTTGTGAAGCATTACTTCATCAAAACGAATTCTTCCGCTGATGATGGGTGCACGGCAACCGTATCATCAAATTGTGCCTTGGTTGCACCGCACTTGAGGGCAATCGCAATTCCCTGAATAATTTCCGCGCTATCCGGGCCAATCATATGGGCGCCGATCACTTTATCAGTCTGGCCATCGACCAGCAGCTTTATCAGTGATCTTTCATCGCGGCCAGCAAGGGTAAATTTCATGGATTTATATTCACTTTTATAAACTTGCAAGTCGTCGCCATATATTTCGCGCGCTTCTTCCTCTGAAAGACCCACGGTGCCGATCGGCGGCTGTGAGAAGATCGCGGTCGGGATATGATCATAGTTCACAAATGTCGGCATATCGTTAAACTGGGTTGCAGTAAGCGCTGCGCCTTCTTTGATGGCTATAGGCGTTAACTGCATTCCTCCAATGACATCACCAACGGCAAAAATATTATCAATATTTGAGCGGTAATATTCATCGACATCAATCTCACCATTTGGTTTCATTTTTACGCCAAGCTCCTCAAGGCCAATATTTTTGGTATTCGCAACCCGGCCTGTTGCATACATCACGCAGTCTGTAGCCATTTCATTGCCATCGGAAAGCATAAGCAAATATTCGTCGCCGCTTTTTACAATCTCATTAACATCATGATGAATACGGACATCAATACCTTTCTTGATCATTTCCTCACGAAGTTTGGTTCTAATTTCCAGATCAAACCCACGCAATATTTCCTCACCGCGATATAGCAATGACGTTTCCACGCCAAGGCCGTTAAAAATCCCTGCCATTTCAACGGCAATATAACCACCGCCGACGACAGTAATTCGCTTTGGCAAGTCTTCAAACTCAAAGACTTCATTGGATGAAATTGCATGCTCGATGCCTGGAATATCCGGAAATGACGGCCAGGCACCGGTGGCGATCAAAATCTTATCCGCCGTCACAGTACGTGTTCCATCAGCGTCCGTTAGCTCAATTTTATGCTTATCCAGAAGCTTACCGCGGGCTTTGATGATCTCAACATGATGATTATCAAGATTTTTACCGTAAAGCCCTTCTAATCGTTCAATCTCCGCATCTTTATTGGCCTTTAAGGTCTTCCAGTTGAAACTGTGATCAGCATCAGACCAACCAAAACCGGCACTATCCTTGAAATGACCAGAATATTCTGAGGCATAGACAAATAACTTCTTGGGTACACAGCCACGGATCACGCATGTCCCGCCGACGCGGTAATCTTCACAAAGGCCAACTTTGGCACCATACGTCGCCGCCATTCTGCTCGCACGAACACCACCAGAACCCGCCCCAATCACAAAGAAATCATAGTCATACATGGAAAATACCCTTTAAATAAGTTTGTAAGGTTTAAATTGGGGGTTCAACGCAAAAAGTCAAGCACCTTGGCTTTATTCAGTAAAAAACATGAATAGAAAAACTATTGTAGGAATGTTAATTATAATACGGACAACTGTTCCCTTAACTCGTCAGATAGCGTATCCTGATAAAGCCGAAGAATGTCAATCGCCGCCTCCCGGTCAAGACCGAATTCAGTGTGGTTCTCAAGCTCAGCAAGAATTTCTTCGAGATTTAATCCCTTCCCCGCCAGCTCTAATATCTTCCATCTCATCATGATTTTTCCACTATCGTTCCCTGATGGAAATGGAGTTGCCAGCCCTCATTAACTAATCGCCAAATTGAACTCCGCAACGTCGTTCGCAACACTTCACCATCATTATTTTTTCGATAACATTTATAAGTTAATAGAACGGTATCACTCGTGATTTGTTGCGCGCGAAAAGTATCCGCTTCAATAACAATATCCTCATTACCTAGTTCAACAATAAGAGAAGCAATGATATCTTTCTTGTTCCATACCCTTCCCGAAGCACCAAATTCGATAAAATCATCCGATAGAAGCTCATTTAATTTTGTCCTTGAAGCACGCACTTCAGGCTTTAGCAAGTATGTTTCAAGATTTTGAACGTGGGCGCCCACATCAGCTTGAGAATTCATCATCACCCCATATCTATAACTTCGTTCAGTTTCTCACAAGATAATGCTTATAAGATCCCTGTTCAAGCTAAATAGGAATTACTCTACAGTGACAGATTTCGCCAAGTTTCTTGGCTGATCAACGTCTGTCCCCTTCGCAACTGCCACATGGTAGCTTAAGAGCTGGACCGGGATCGCATGGAGCAGTGGTGTCACGAATTCATCAAGCATTGGTAGAGCTATGGTGGCTATGGCCGCTTCGCCGTCGGTTTTCGCACCCTCAATGTCGGTGAAGAAGTAGACCTGACCTTTGCGGGCAATCACTTCTTGCATATTTGAGACAGTTTTTTCGTAAAGGCGCCCACTTGGCGCGATAACGATGATCGGTACATTTTTATCGATCAGCGCTATTGGGCCGTGCTTCATTTCACCGGCGGCATAGCCCTCGGCGTGGATATAGGAAATTTCCTTAAGCTTTAGTGCCCCTTCCATAGCGATGGGGTATTCCAGACCGCGGCCAAGATAAATCACATCCTGCGCTTTAGCCACTTCGTCGGCCATAATCTGAATAGCGTCATCATGATTTAACACATCAGCCATTCGCGCCGGCACTTCGGACAACGCCACACAAAGTCGCGCTTCTTCAGCGGCATCAATAGTACCGCGTGCTTTGGCATGAGCAATGGAAAAACAGGCAAGTACCGCAAGCTGACAAGTAAACGCCTTAGTCGATGCAACACCGACTTCAGGACCAGCATGCGTATGGAGCACTACATCACTTTCCCGCTCCATTGAGCTTTGGGCAACATTAAGGATCGATAGAATATGCTGTCCTTGCGATTTGGCGTATCTGAGAGCCGCCAGCGTATCAGCTGTTTCACCGGACTGAGAAATAAAAATTGAAAGTCCCCCGGCCGGCATAACCGGCTCTCGGTAACGATATTCTGAGGCGATATCCACATCAACATTGATGCGGCCAACCTGTTCCAGCCAGTATTTTGCCACCATGGCGGCATAATAACTGGTGCCGCAGGCAATAATCGTGACCCGATCAATCTCAGCCAAATCAAAAGGCATATCGCCAAGCTCAACATGACCTTTAAGCGGATCAATCAGCGTGCCGAGAGTTTGACCAACCACAGTGGGTTGTTCATAAATTTCTTTCATCATGAAATGCTTATAGTTGCCCTTGTCGATCGAGCCGCTAGCGGCGTCAACTGTGTGGATTTCGCGGTCCACCTCCGCACCATTTTCATCGAACACCTGCGCAGAATTTCTAGATATTTCAACCCGGTCCCCTTCGTCGAGGTAAGATATTTTATCAGTTAAATGAGAAAGGGCAATCGCATCAGATCCCAGATACATTTCGCCGTCACCATACCCAAGTACAAGAGGACTACCTCGGCGCGCGCCAATCATAAGATCTTCTTCACCCTCAAAAATAATGGCCAATGCAAAAGCGCCTTCAAGTTCAGAAAGTGCGGCTTTTGCTGCGTCCCGTGCGTTTAAGCCCTGATCTATAAAGTCTGTGATCAGATGAACAATGGTTTCCGTATCGGTTTGCGTGTTAAAAGAGTGACCTTTTGTGCTTAATTTTTCACGAAGCTCGCGGAAATTTTCAATAATTCCGTTATGGACTACGGCCACTTTTTCCGATGCGTGCGGATGGGCATTGGCAACCGTTGGCTCGCCGTGCGTTGCCCAGCGCGTATGGCCGATCCCAACAAAGCCGGGAAGCGCGCGAGATTCTAGTTCATTTTCAAGATTTATCAACTTACCCTTAGCACGACGTCGATCGATTGTGTTTCCGTCAAAAAGAGTTGCAACCCCAGCGCTGTCATATCCACGGTATTCAAGACGGCGCAGCCCTTCAACAATGCGGTCCGCAACGTTACTACCACTAATAATACCAATAATTCCGCACATAAATTCTTACCTTGCTATATCATTTTCTTTGCTTTTTTATCGTCTCTAAACTTGGCGGCCCAACCACCAAGCTGTCTTTGCTTCCCACGAGCAATTGCAAGTGCATCATTTTCGACAACAGATGTGATAACACTCCCAGCACCAATAATGGCTCCGTCGCCAATATTAACGGGCGCAACAAGCGCACTGTTTGAGCCGATAAACGCCCCTTCTCCGATATCCGTGTGATATTTAAAATAACCATCATAATTGCAGGTAATAGTCCCTGCGCCAATATTGGCGTTCTTTCCGACTCGTGCGTCACCGATGTAACTAAGGTGGCTTACTTTCGCACCGTCTTCAATTTTTGCTTTCTTAATCTCAACAAAATTACCGACCTTAACACCCTCACCGAGTTCGGCAGCCGGACGCAATCTGGCAAATGGTCCAACTGATGATCCGGCACCAATAGATGCGCCTTCAATATGGCAAAATGCATTTATGGTCACCGCATCTGCGATTTCCACACCGGGGCCAAAAAATACGTTTGGTCCGATATTCACATCTCTGCCAATTTTGGTATCATGACTGAAATACACAGTTGCAGGGTCCATTAAAGTGACACCTTCATCCATGAAATACTGACGTCGTTCGGCTTGGAAGACTGCTTCTGCCTCGGCAAGCTCAGACCGACTGTTAATGCCCATAACTTCCTGCTCATCTGCTTCAACCACCGCACAGACCAGACCTTTTGAATTGGCAATTTCCACCACATCCGTAAGGTAATATTCCCCAGCCGCATTATTGTTATCAAGCGCATCCAACAAATTAAACATGTGTGTACCGTCCAGCGACATAATACCACTGTTACAAAGGCTTATTGCGCGCTCTTCTTGTGAGGCGTCCTTATATTCGATGATAGCGTCAAGACCACCATTTTTATCTAACTTAAGTCTGCCGTATGCTTTCGCGTCTTCTGGCTTAAAGCCAAGTACGACAACCGCAGCGCCTGTTTCTGCGCGGGTATCGATCATTTTTTGCATTGTCTCCTCTGATAAAAGAGGCACATCGCCGTATAAAATAAGCACGTCGCCATTAAATCCGCTGAGCTGCTCTTTGGTAACCTGCACAGCATGGCCGGTGCCGAGCTGCGGTTCCTGCACGACAATATCAGCCTGTTCGCCAACAGATGCTTCAACCTGTTCTTTTCCCGCGCCAACCACGATGACTTTGCGCATTGGATTAAGCGGTGCTGTCGCATCCATTAGGTGATGAAGCATTGGTCGACCACCAAGCGGGTGAAGAACCTTATGAAGTGATGATTTCATCCTCGTGCCTTTGCCTGCGGCCAGAATGATGATAGCGAGATCAGAATTATTCATCGTTTATTATTATTTCCTGTTTTTTTGATACTCTGACTGTTAATTTGGTCAACATAGTGTCATAACATTAATCAATACTGAATATTTATTTATATTAGTACAATATATGCTTTAAATTTATATTAAAACGAGCGGAAATATGCTTAAAAATAAACCCAGTGCCATTTTATTCGATTTGGATGGCACTATTGCGGACACAGCCCTCGACCTTTCCGCCACTTTAAATCATATTCTCACACTATCCGGCCGCAACGCAATCGATCATCATCAGGTACGAAATATGGTCGGCGAAGGTGCAAAAGCCCTTATTATTAAAGGTTTCAGCCACAACGGAGAGACACCAAGCGAACAAGAAATAGAGGTGCTATATGAACAATATATAGATTATTACCGCGCCCATATCGCCGATAAAACAGTGGTTTTTCCTGGTACCCTCGAGCTACTAAAAACATTAAATGAACAGAATATACCGCTAGCAATTTGCACAAATAAAAATATAGAACTTACTCATTTGCTTCTTGAAGAGCTTGAAATTATAAATTATTTTTCAGCGGCCACCTGCGGCGATAGTTTTCCTTTTAAAAAACCCGATCCACGCCACCTCTTCTCAACCTGTGATCTTATGAGCGCGGATCCTAAATATGCCATCATGGTTGGCGATAGTATCAACGATGTTAAGGCCGCCAAGGCCGCAAATATGATATCCGTTGGCGTCTCATTTGGTTACACAAAGACCCCCATAAGCGAATTGTCACCTGATTTAATCATTGATCATTTTGATGAATTTGTTAGCGCACTGAACGGGTTTATGCCTCACCCTTAATACGCCGTATAAATTTTATCGATAAATGTTTGCAAAGCAGCATCGGCGGCATGCGCAACCAGTGTGAACGAATATAGAGACCATTCATAGAGAGCCAACGACTGACCCCCTTTGCGCCCTTGGTCGGGGATATAACACCGGGTACCATCCAGTCCATCAGGGCTCTGGTCACGACATTTGGTTTGTAGCGATTAATATCCGCCATGACATGGTCTGGTATTTCTGCCCCCATAATCATGCGCGTATATTTAAGGGCATAGTAAAGTGCACGGGTAAATCCAAGCTCTACAGCACGCGGCACAAGTTTTAGCCAAAATTCTGGATCAGCACCAAATTCCTCAAGCATATCGTGCTGCTCAAGCAGATTACGAAGGCTCGAACGGACCTCCCCGTCCTGCCACAAGTGCACGACACTATGAAGAAACATATCCACGTTGGAAAATGTATAAAAACCATCTCTGGCCTTCTCGGACTCGTTTATCAGTTTCGACATATCTGGATAAACCCGGCTGGTGACCGGTAAAATGCTGTGGTGAACATCAATACTTATTTGCCGATCCGGATGAACCATTGGCGGTAGTTCATGGGAATATTCGCGGTAAAACTTTTGGTCGTAATCATTTTCAAGATGATGCTGCCAGCCCGCCGCTAAAAACTGCTCCTCTGCCCAATCCAGACGATTTTTTGCAACAAGAATATCCAGATCAACACTAACCCGCCCGTTGGTACATTTAAGATTACGATCAATATAGGCCGCACCTTTAAGCAGGATCACTTTTTCATCACCAAATCTAAGCGCTCGTCGCACTCGGTTCATTTCCCACTTTATCATCCGTTCTGAGGATGCGCTGCCGTACCTGTATGACTTAAACAAATTTTGCACCTTCAAGGGCAACTGATTGGCCAAACCAAGCGTGTCAGCATCAGCTGCTAACCTCCCAGCAAGGCTGGATATCTTGGCTTCACGAAAAACCTCATTCCAATCTGCAACCGATAACTCGAGCATTCTGAGAGGTTCTTTGAGCACATTGATCAATATATTTTGTTCGGTAACAGGATTAGACATGTTCACCGCCCTCAAGAGACTGCGCTACGAAGTCTTCCACAAGCTTCACCGCATCATCGAGTGACGGGTAGATAATCTCGCAAACAGCTGAATTTTCTATGATTCTTGAAATTGAGTGAAATGCATCGACACCAATATCACTATAATTAGCCGATGACATAACCAGCCGAAAGAATGCCATTGTTTTAGTAATCGGCCTAATTTCTGGTTTCGCAGTCGCATCAAATATGGGTAATATTACAACATTTGGTCGTGTCCGTTTATGCATCTCTACAATCGACTGCTCAGGTGGACGAAGGTAACAAATTGTCCCCTTGGGTGTTCCTTCAAATTCTGGGGTAAAATGGTTAAGCGGGTTTTCATTTTCCCGCCCCACCCATTCTTTCATAACCGCAATAGATTCGTTCTTCAGGGAAACCGCTCTTGGATAGGGTACAAGTTCATCAGTTTCCAAATCCAATAGGCCAAATTCATCAGAATGGAGTTGCCACCCTTTGTAAGAAAGTCCTGCAGCAAGAGTAGATTTACCACTGCCCGACATTGCGGGCATGATCAACCCAACACCATTCTTCGCGACCACACCAGCGTGGAACATGAGATATTGCTTGCAAGAAGACGCCACCTGCCAATTGAGTCCCATTTCCAGGCTGACCATTCCCATGCTGGCAGGAAGCGGTATAAAATCATCGTTCATTCCCACGTCTACAAATGCTTGCGGCTTGACATAAGTGCGATAAAAATTTCGCCCATAAATTTTAATATAATTATCTAGTATTACCGGTTCATTATAGTATGGATAGCTTCGGTAAATATTGATAAATTCATCGCGGATATTTTTAAAGCCAAGTGAAATATTGACCGTAAATGGCCCAATTTCCAGCTGGGCTCCACTCGATGCAAGACGATTATCAAGTTCATTGTCGCTATAATTTGCCAGTTTTTTACTTTTATGAAATATGCTTTTCGCCGTCATTTATCTTTTCTTTTATTATTAAACCGGCTCAATAAGCCCCATAGTATCAAAGCCTGCCACCGTTTCAATGATATTTTTTCTGGTCACATCATCGAGTGGACTTTCCAAAATTTCCTCAAATTCATCAAATAGCTGATCAAGAGTTTTTGGACCGTCTTCGTATAGCGCAAACAGTTCACGGGCAAACTCATTGAGCACCTGTGTATGGCCGCTGCGCGGGTCATATACAATGCTCGCATCCTCCCACTCTGACCATATGAAGTCAGCCCGATTGGGAACGCAATACACCATGGCATCATTTGTAAAATTGTCTGTCAATCCACCCTCACTATAAATCCGCAAAGAAAAAGCTCACGAATCATATACTGATCATGAGCTTTATTCATTAAAAATTTATTTAATACCGAATACTATCGCACGGCAGGCTAATAACTATTGAGCGTTACCCTATCCGTCATTACCTTAAATCCGGCCGTTAAATTCAATTGAATTAACGCAAGAGAATCCGAAACGTCCATTTTGCGGATCCTTAATGAAGTTCCAATGCTGTATATTGTTGGCGTCAAATGGCTCCAGCTTCGTACCAGGCTGATAATTCTCTGGAAGAACTTCTACCGCGTGGCTATTTCCAACCAATGGCTGAGCAATTTGTGAACCATGAACAGGAATTTGCAACATCCTGTGTCTAGCATCGCCTTGGTCATTTGCGATTTCCATAAGTTTGACCACGCAAAGGCCGGCTGAATCTGCGTGTGCAAGCGGCACACCACCATGGAGCGTCAGTGCGATTGGTGCAACTACAGCACCAGCCTTCAATAAACTGCGCCGATGTAAACGCTTAGCTAGTCCCTCTTCACGCTCTACTTTAGTCTCATTAACTTTGGTCATACTATCACCCGATTCCATAAACTCTGCCAATGGCAGCTACTAATATAATAAATCTATACAACAAACTATTTTGCAATTATCGTGCCAATAAGTCTATTTTCTTTTTTTTCAATGACTTAGCATTGTATTACCTGAAATGCATGCGATATACTGTAAATAACTTTAACAGCTATCCCATTTTGGGACAGACATATGAAACTTTTAAGTCATTATCGACAATCGTTGCAACATGAGCTAGCATTGAGTGGAAAATATAAAACAATTTACGTTAAGATATTATAAACGTTATGCATAAAATCATGAAACTGTTTCTCTATTTCACACCTTTTCTGATGTGCCTGGTTGTTTTGCTTTATCGGCATACAATTTCGCCTCTAGAGACAGCTTTTCTTATTTTTACCGTCTTGTTTGCTGCAGTAATGTCACAGAAATTCTTAAAAAATAGGCAGAAGCTTTCTCCTTTAAATACTGATGAACAATCAGCTCTATTTGTGAATATAATGGAAAACCTTATAGATCCTCTTATATTTCTAAATCACAATAAAACCATTTTCATGGCAAACAAATCAGCGAAAAATATGTTCGATCGAGAGTTCATCGACCACAAAGTTTCTGACTTCTTATTTGATACAGATGCTCTGGCAGCTATTGACAGGGCAATAGAGACAGGTGTATCGGACACTGTAGAATATAGCACCCCAAATCCCAGACCCAGAAATTATCTGCTTAGAATTCATGTTCATGATAAATTTGAGAACTCCCGCCCTGAAGACAGAACAATACTTTTGACAATTTACGACATCACCAGCATTCGAGAAGCCGAAAGAATGCGCGTTGATTTTGTCGCCAACGTTAGTCATGAACTGCGTACCCCCCTCGCCTCGATACTCGGGTTTGTTGAAACATTACAAGGTCCAGCCAAAGAGGATAAGCAGGCAATAGAGCGGTTCTTAAAAATCATGCAGGATGAGGCAAATCGCATGACACGCCTTATTGAAGACCTACTTTCTCTCAGTCATATAGAACGGGATGCCCATATTCCACCCAGTGAGAATGTTTCTTTGATCAGGGTTATTGAAAATGTCATTGAAACACTGAGCTTCAGCTTGAATAAGAAAAACATGACCGCAAGCTTCACCACCGAATATAAATCCGGAAACATTATCGGAGACAGGGATCAGCTCACCCAAGTTTTTCAAAATTTAATTGATAACGCGATAAAATATGGCGCGGAGAATAGTGAAATTTCAATTCACATGGATAGCCATATAGAAAAACCTGACAACAAAGGGTTCATAAAAATTACTGTGACAAATCAGGGCGCTGGTATAGCAGACGAACATATTGAACGCCTTACAGAACGCTTTTATCGAGTTGACACCGCCCGCTCACGCAGTCTGGGCGGAACCGGGCTTGGGTTAGCAATTGTTAAACACATCATACAACGGCACGAGGGGAAACTGTCCTTCTCCAGCGAAGTGGGCAAAAATGTAACAGCGACCGTATTGTTACCGCAAGAGCCATGAGCCAGTTTAAATGTGTCATAATAGTGTAACAAAAAACTGCCATATAGGGTGGTAATAAGAACAACGACTGAGTAAAGTAAATGTCCGCAAAAATTCTTTTGGTCGAAGACGATCCAAGTCTTACGGAGCTGATACAATATAATCTTGAACAGATAGGTTATGAAGTTCTCATTGAGATGGACGGCGAGGAAGGTCTGCTAAGCGCACAATCGAATCAACCTGATTTAATTATCCTCGACTGGATGTTGCCAAATTTGTCTGGCATCGAAATTTGTCGAAGGATAAGGCGCGATAAAAACACAAGAAATATTCCGGTCATAATGCTAACAGCAAGAAGTGAGGAAAGCGATAAAATCAGAGGGCTTGATACTGGCGCTGATGATTACATCACAAAACCTTTTTCCCCCAAAGAACTCACCGCACGGATCAAGGCAATATTCAGACGGATCAGACCAGCGCTCAGCGAACAGGTTCTTGAGTATGCTGGAATAGAAATGGACCTCTCATCCAGAAAAATAATGCGCGACAACAAGAGCGTTCATCTTGGTCCAACCGAGTTCAACATTCTAAAATTCCTTATGGAAAACCCTCGTCGGGTTTTTTCTAGAGAACAACTTCTTGATATGGTTTGGGGCAATGACATATACGTTGAATCGCGAACTATTGACGTTCACATCAGAAGGCTTAGAAAAGCGTTAAATGAGGGAGGCAAGCCCAACATCATTCGAACCGTTCGCAGTGCTGGCTACTCTCTAGACAGCGATTTCTGAATAAATCCTATCCGCCCCAACAAATTCACCTTTTTATCTTTGCGTTACATGCACTTATGTAGGTCTTCTTACTAGATACTTTAACAAATGCTTGCAATCACTAATTTAATCGGTATGGTTAATTTGAGTTAAAATATATAGTTAACGCAATTTAACCATATAACGCATTGATATACTTAATATTTTTTGCCTTTTTTAAGATTGTGTCTATTAAGGTTAATGTTATGTTAACCATTTTAATTAATATTTAGATGATAGAAATTGGATATGATGTGAATAACATGGAACTTAACATGGCAGAAAACAAACCCGATTTGGATGGTGACGTTACCAGTAAACTATCTGCTAGAATGTCTGTCTTCGCATGGATCATATGTGCGATGCTCGGCTGGGCCCTTGCCTTTACGTCGTTCGCGACCCTCACAGGCAGTGAAGAAGATGTCATCGTCACAGCCCAGAACGAACCAACTGCAGAAGACGCTGCAAATTTAGAACAAATCCTACCCGCTGCGGGTCCTTCGCAGGAAAGCAATAAACAATCAGCCGAGTGATTTCGAAATAAACGGTCCCATAAAGTTAGCTATCGGTAGCGGCAACCTGCTCCACACCCTGATCATTAGTTGATATTTGGGATTAAGTGGATTGATTTCCGGAATATCATCCCCTTCCCGAAGATAATATTCATACTCAAGAGATGTCGGCTCAAATCCCCAATTTTTCTTAAAACTGAATGCACCAGTACCATTTTTGCTACGCCCGAAATCAAATAATTTTACACTGCGTTTTGCCACTGCGTGCTCCATAACCGACCAATACATAAAATCATTCGCTGCGTAACTTCGAGCTGAAAGCCCCCCTCCACCATAATAAGGTGTAATCTCATCCTTAAAATAGAAACTCATTACGCTCGAAATTGCGTCACCTTCGGGCGTTACCACGGTAAGAATCTCACAATCTTCCTTGAATTCTTCTTTTAACGCGCGAAAGAGTGATTTTGGAAAAACAGGCGTTCCCAAATTTCTGACGCTGGTCGCATAGAGATGAAATAAGCGGTCTACATTTTCATCAATTTCGTAGGTGAGTCCAAATTTAATACCTTTTCGAACCATCGCTCTCTGCTTACGCGGAATAGCCAACATATTTTCTTCATTGTCTGTGCTTAATTTTTTTCGAAATGTTGAGTAAGTTTCTGCCTTGATCGGCCAATCCTCATGACAGCGCGTCATTTGTCTATATTCCATTGCAGCAACACCAAGATCATCTGCAATTGATATTGCTTTTTCATCAAGTATAGATAAGGTTTCCTGGTCATCAAATAGCGGACCACCCCCTACTGAAAACGCAACAGAAACGAGTGAATTTCCAAATAACTTACTTTTGATGTGAACAAGGGGCAAAAGACCGGATATTTTTCCATCTTTTTCAGCATATAAATAATAAAGGTCATGGCCCATGGATTTATGGACACTACGCCCCCACCCTGACATATGAAATACACTGGAGCCGGGATGATCCACAACATATGCATCCCATGCCGAACAATCATCCATAATGTTTAGTTTTTTTATTTCAGTCACTAACTACATATCCCCTAAATATATATCGTCCATTCGTCCCCAGTTAAATTCCCGGAGCAGTCTTTCGATTTTCTTTTCCATGACATCAAGGTTTGTATAATGGCGAAACCTTGATTTAAAACTGGCCTGTTCTTGCCGAGGCTGTTCTGGATCTATTTCCCACGGATGGAAATAGAAAATACAAGCTTCACCATCTCTTTGGTTCACTCTCTTCATCGCCATTTTTGATAATCCATATGGAAGAAGCCGGAAATATCCACCGCCACCACATGGGAATTTTTTACCAAACAATTCAACGGTCGTAACTGGCACCTCTAAAAACTCGCTATTTTCAATTGGATTAAATGCAAATCTCGGAGCAGACGGCATTCCGTAGTGATCATGACGGATGGGATAAATACTTGAGCTATAAAGATAACCGGCCTCCTTTAGACAATCGAGTGCCCAGATGTTTTTTTCGCCAATGGAAAAACTCGGTGCCCGGTAACCGATAACGGCTGCACCGATTGTATCTTCAAGTAATTTCTTGGATCGAGTAATATCCTCCACAAATTCCGACCTTGAAAGATCGCTAACGCGATGATGGCCAATACTATGACTGGCAATTTCATGTCCTTGCTTACAAATCTCACGAATAAGTTCTGGATAACGCTGGCAAACCCAGCCCAAGATAAAAAAGGTTGCTTTCACATCATTTCGATCAAATAGATCTAATGTTTTTTTTGTATTTTTCTCGATCCGACATGGCAGGTCATCCCAATCGGCTCTGGAAATGTCATTTTCAAAAGCGCCAACATGAAAATAATCCTCAACATCCACCGTCATTGCGTTAACGATGTTGTGTTCCTGACTTACAGTACCAATTCCCGATGTTGTTGCCTTTTTTGAGGTCATGACGATCTTTTCCTATCCGACTATGCGTCAAGCAAGTCTTCTACGACGCCAATTGTACCTTTAATGGTCTTATCATGTATCTTGATATTTTTTTCGAGACGAACAATCCGTTTTCTAAGTTTAATAAGCTCCGCTGACGTTATACTTCCAGCTTCCTTCGCTTCTTCCAAGGCTTCCTCAGAAATATTGATCTGCTCGCTACCATTGCTTCCGTACATGTTCAAACCGCCGTTTTGAGCAAGCCTGGCGCTCGCGGATGCGGCGTAATTGTCCTGCTCCATATCGGCAAGGACTTCTTTAACGACCTCGCTTGTTATCTCGTCAAGTTCTTCAATCGCGCCAAAAAGCAACAGACGCGTACAAAGCGTATTCAGCTTACGCGGAACCCCTCCAGAATAGTTATAGATTTCGGCATGGCCATCTTCTGAAAATGAAGGGTTGCCCTTCCAATTAACTAGCGTCAAACGATGTTCTATATATTCAATAGTTTCTTCAGCCGTCATAGGTGATAAATGATGAGTGGCGATAACACGTTGCCGAAGTTGTTCAAGCGCTGGATCAAACGCCCATTTATCCCGGAATTCCGGTTGGCCTACCAAAAAACTCTGTAGCAGTGCCTTATTACCTTCCTGAAAATTGGAAAGCATACGAAGTTCCTCAAGCGCCTGTGTTGTAAGGTTTTGCGCTTCATCAATTAGCAGAAGTGTGGTTTTTCCAAGCCGATTGTTATTTCGCAGAAACTTTTCAATCTCTGTAATCATGATTGCCTTATCAGTAACTCTGATATCGATACCAAACGCTGCAGCTACCATTTTCAGTATATTGTCTGCATCAAGTTGAGATGTTACGATCTTGGCCGTCACAAACTCAGTAGGATCGAGGCTTTGTAGTAGCCGGCCCACCAGCGTGGTTTTTCCAGATCCAATTTCGCCAGTGATAATGATGAATCCCTCACCCTGACTTATACCGTATGAAAGATAGGCCATGGCTTTGTGATGGGTACTACTGTCGAAATAGAAGTTTGGATCAGGCGTAAGCTGAAATGGCTTTCCCGTCAAATTGTAGAATTCTGAATACATAATTTATCCTAGAAAGTAACCCCGATGGCAACACTGATAAAATTTGACCGACGTGGCACATAGTCAAATAAATTCTGTCTACGCTTCGTGTGAATATATTCAAGTGTACCAACAATATTTGCACTTATATTATAATCAAATCTTGCATCATAAGCCACAAAAACATCCTTCTCAGAATCTATAATAAAATCATCTTCCATAAGAATCGCTGACGCAGTAAACGATGCGCGCGGGCTTAATTGACGTGTCCAAGCGACACCGGCAGAAAGACGAGTAAAGGTGAAATTTGGATCTTCTGATGTAGTTTCTTCATGACTCGCATTGAACGTAATCGTCGAACGGCCGCGAACGCCGGTAACGCTTCCGAGCCATCTTTGACGACGTGTAAAAGCATCACTGATTATCTGTTGTTGAACACCGCCGCCTGCACCCGTGCCGTTCAAAAGATCATCGAGAGCAAATTCCTGGAAGGATTGATACTGATCACTAAAACTGAGTGCTGCTGTAATATTTGGTGTTATCCTGTAAGAGGCGTTCAAATCAAAGGTATTACCACCAAAATCTTTACCGTATGTAGCTTCTATGTTCGTTCGTGGACCTGGCGTCAGACGTCCGCCAGCCCTCCAGACAATACCGGAAAAGTCTGCTGCGCCAAAGTTAGAATTCCGTTTCGAATATCCGATGGATGCTATGAACGCAACTTTGCGCGTGAACTGATAATCACCAAATAGAGTAGTCGTATATACGTTATTGTCCCGTACGTTGCTGCTTTTCTCGTTTCGGTAAAGATTTTCAAAACTCCATGTTAATTTGGTGAATCTGGTTCCACTCGCTAAAGTCGTTGAAGCTTCATGAAATGTAGCGGAACTTCCGCCAAGATCAGCACCATCAATGGTAATATTTTGGAACCTATCAACGTAGCTGTAGCGATAGCGTGTTGTCAGAGTTGCAAAATTCATACCCACTTTATTCACCACATAGGGAGACACATCAGCGACCACCACTGTAGCGCGGTTCTCGGAGCGTGCTATGCTAACCGTTGAGAATGACGAACGTCGGTCGATAAATTGCTGCGTAACACCAGCATTAACATCGATAAACACAAAATCACGAACGAGTTCACTATTCATATTTCCCAATAGATTATGGCGAAACTCATCTTTGTCACCCTCAAGACCTGGGTAATAAAGGTGCGTCAGACCATAGTTAAAATTCATATTAAACCTTGGGCCCTCTGCATTTATAATTGCGCCCAACGTGGTTTGTGTCACAAAATCACTCTGCGCAAATGTGGAGTCCAAGTCCACATCATCTGTATAGACTTCCGCGACTGTGAGAGTGGGAATTATATCCCAATTCGCCGCGTAGGATGTCGATACACTCCCGATGGCCCCAAAGGCCGCTGTAACTATGGCTGTTCTGACTTTATTCTTCATTTTTATAATGTCCTGACAGTATTTTATTATTTACCTTATTGATTATAACCGTATCCGTAATAGGATCCAAAACGCTTATTTCCAGTGTGAATCTGCGCCTTGTTGAGAATTAAATTTATGTTTTCACAATTTTTAATCAATTGAAGCGACTCTTTGACCTCTTCCTCAGAAGTCCTGTCGGCCTCTACAACAAAAAGAATTTGCCCCACATGCATAGCCAAGACAGAGGATGCGCTGCTGGCCAAAACGGGCGGACTGTCAATAACAATCACACGGTCGTGATAGCGTTGCGCCAACTCATCAATCAGATTTCCCATCTTTTCGCTTGCAAGAAGTTCTGTCGTAAAGGAATGCTTCTTACCTGCTGGCAAGATACTTAAATTCTTGATATCTGTTTTTAGAATACATTCGCTCAGATCGATGCTGTCGTCACCAATAACATCAATTAGTCCCTTACCGCCTTTTACACCGACCGTGTTCAAAACATCCGGCTTGGCTACGTCGGCATCAACAAGTAGGACATTTAGGTCCTTTTCCTTTGCCATGCTCAGCGCGAGGCTTAATGCACAATATGTTTTACCTTCGTTAGGCTGCGAACTGGTCACCATAATGATGTTACCATTTTCGATCGCGTTTTCGCCGCCAGTAAAAGCATTGATTAGAAGACTTCTTTTAATGAGACGAAATTCTTCAGCCACTAGAACATTGTCATTGTTCAGGGTCAAAATATTTCTTTCATTCAGCCTGTCTTCGTCAATCCTAACTGTTTGTGATACTTCCTTAAGATTATCATGGCTTATGTCCTCACGGGCAATTTGCGGTTTAATCCTATTGTCAGCAGCACTGTAGCTTTTCGGCTTCACCAGTTCGCCATTGGAAGTTTTGGTCTGTGACTGAATGTCAGGCGCCTGTTTGCTATCTGCGAGTTTTCTCGCAGCACGTTCAACAAGGCTTTCCTTATTTTTTTTCTTTTTGTTCACGTTCATATTCAAATCTTCTTTTTAAATTAAACTACACTAGAATTCATTTGTTCAAGTACGATGTAGACAACAATACTTGCAACGAACAACCCGCCAAACATTGCCGACGAAGCAATCAAGCTGCGTTTTCTAAGCGCCTCGTCCTGTTTTGATAAGATTGCAGACACACTACCTAGAACTGGTAAGTTAAAGACATCCCGTAGGCGCTGCTCAGACGAGAATGTACTGTGAAACTGGTTCATAGTAAATGCCACACCGCAACCTGCACCAATACCTGCCAACATACTTAAGGCAACCAGCAACAATCTATTTGGACTTGCCGGACTTGTTGGTACTTCAGCAGGCTCAATGAGACTATAATTGATCCCAGCCGATGTATCCTCAAGAACTTGCGACATCCTTGCTTCTTCACGCTTGACCAATAGAGAATTATAATTATCCAGAATAATCTCATAGTCACGATTTAACCGTGCCTCTTCGGCTTCCACCTCAGGAACACGTTGCGAAAGAGTTAAAAGATTGTTCACCACACCCTCGCGTTGAAGTTTACGTGCATCTAGTTTGGCAATTTCACCTTCTACATCAATCAGCTTAATACTAAGTTGATCGAAAAGTGGGTTTGGTCGCAGTCCATCCATGGAGGATAGTGCAGACGTATCACCATCATTCATTGCCTTTGCTAGATCTTCTTTTTCTACGACCAGTTGATCCTGCAAAGCATTGATCTGGTTTTGCACAATTACAACATCAGGATGCTGATCTTTATAGCCCCTGACATAAAGCTCATCAAGTTGAGTAACCATAGTTGCAATTCTGGTTTCAACAGTAACACGCTGTGCACCACTCATCGGACCCGCACCAAAGGAAGATACAAATGGTGGGAGCTCATTGCGATAGTCGATAATTTGCTGCCTCTGACTTTGAAGTTCATCAATTTGCAATTGGACATCCGTCACTTCTTGTCGAGCTGCACTTAAACTCTGGAAATAAGTCTGACCTGTCGAAGATAGAAATGACATATTCTCCTGAACAAACTCTGCCCGTCTTTTCTCAGCCGCTTCTAATTTAGTTTCCTGATCTCTAAGTTGAGTCTCAATAAATGAAAGGGCACCTGATAGTTCAACAGAACTATCAACCAACTGACCTCCCATAAAGGCATCAAGAAATCCCTGAACCACACCATGTGCGAGTATTGGATTTTGATCAGAGTAAGACATGCTGAAAAGAGTGGTGGATTCAGGCTCGATTTTAAAGCGACCCGCAATTTGATTAGCAAGACGACCTAGCTGCGCGTCTGTCAATTCACCTGTAGGGCTTACAAGATTCTTGATATTCGTACCCAAGATTACTTTTTCTACATTTTCCATTCCAAGCAGTGTTTCGCGCATCGCCAGGATCTGGTTGTAAATATTGTTATTCACTGTCAGATCCGACATAAGCGGAGTCAAAACCCTGTCAGTGTCAAAATGCAATCGCGCTTTCGCTTCAAACTGATTAGGAATTTGTGATATATATAACCAACCCAGCATCGACACGCCCCAGGCTACTGCCAAAGCAATTTTTCTATTGCGCCAGATACCGTACAAGATTGATATAAATTGAGTATAAATCTCATTCATCTTATTATACTTTCAAATAAAGTCGTTATATTATTCAAATCAATTCTCTGTAATCACCCGACCGAAATGGTCAATCTTTTACCAAGAACAAACTCACCCTTTTATAGTCACCCCCGGCCGATACCGGCCGGGATCATTTTCTAATTAAAGCTTAAAAGAAGCTTTCTGGAACGATTATTACATCGCCCGGTTCTATTTTCACGTTCGCTGAGACATCACCGTCTTTAAGAAGATCATCAAGACGAACTGTGTATTCTCTCTGGGTGCTATTTTCGACACGAGTGAGTGTTGAACTATTACCAGCAGCGAATTCTGTCAAACCACCAACTGCAATCATCACATCAAGGAGCGTCATATTCGCTCTATATGGAATTGCTTGCGGTGCAGCTGCAGAACCAACCACACGAACTTGCTGAGCAAATGGTCCTGTAAATCCACCGACAATCACCGTAACAATTGGGCTTTGAAGATATTGATCCAATTGTACTTCAATATCGCGAGCTAACTGAGTAGGTGTTTTACCAGTTGCCGCAATATCATCGATTAGAGGCATCGAAAAACGACCATCAGGGCGCACTGTCACCGGTCTTGATAATTCCGGGTTCTGCCAAACAAAAATTTCCAAGAGATCTAGAGGACCGACGACATATTGAGGACCAGGTCCTTCGTCACTTGTTACGAACTGTGCTGACGGAAGTTCACCTGAACCACCGGAAGCACACCCTGCGACAACAAGTAAGCATAATGACAAGCAAATTTTAGCAACGCTCGCCGCTGTGTTATTGATATTTTTCAAAAGGCTTTGCACGATTAAATTCCTTCTTTATTATTTTTAACATTAAAACTCGTAATTTTTATTGAGCCTACGCAATACAACTCTTATTAGTCTAACTTTCTTAAATCTTTATAAATTTTTTGAAATTCATAACGATTTATTTTTAAAGCAAGCTCAGTAAGTTCAACTTTGATAGTGTAATAATATTTTGTTAAATATTTGCAGAACGCAATTATCCAGAAAATGATACATTCATATATACCAAGGCACTGCAGTCGATAGCTTTATGGTTCTATCTAAATCCACGCAAATACTGCAAACAAACCATATTATCCGGTCTTACTCCAATACTATTACTAACACCAAAAAAACACTGTTCTCGCTCATGGGAAACCAAGCCAAAATGCCTCAACTCACCAACCCGCACAAAATAACATAAAATTTTATCTATTGCAGAAATATGGACAAAAAAGCACGAAAAAACATTTTGTTAACCATATTTTGTTCCATTATGGGACTTAGGATGCTTTAATTAACCATATTTAATTTTGTTAAATTATAAAAAAATAGAATCACTTGAAAAATACATATTTAATTAACTGACAAAAGCATATAACAATAATGCAAAAGTTGACAAAGCTGGTGTTTGGACATTCCAAATTGAACCACCAACTACATAAAATAACAAGGTAAGTAATTTATGATCTACAATATTCACCTCATCGCCGCGGCTCGGCCTAATTTCATGAAGATAGCACCGCTTTATCATGCCTTAAACAGTCAGGACTGGTGCAAAGTCAGCATAATCCATACAGGTCAACATTATGATGCCAATATGTCTGACGATATTTTTTCTGACCTGATGTTGCCGGAACCACATTTTCATCTCGGCGTTGGAGGTGGAACTCACGCCCAGCAGGTTGGAAAGGTAATGATGGCGTATGAAGACATATGTTTGAACGTCGAACGCCCTGATTTATTGATTGTCGTTGGCGATGTAAATTCCACAGCCGCCTGCGCGCAGGTGGCAACAAAACTTCATATAAAAGTCGCCCATCTAGAAGCGGGGCTTCGTAGCGGTGACCGATTGATGCCGGAAGAAATAAATCGCTTAGTCACCGATGCCATTTGTGACTACCTCTGGACCCCCTCACCGGATGCAGACGAAAATCTTAAACATGAAGGTCACCCAGAAAGTAGAATTATACGAGTAGGAAACATTATGATGGATTCCTATGAACTTTTGTCCTCCAAAATTGAAGCTGAAAATGCGCCGGCAAAATATGGTCTTGAAAATCAGGATTATGGGGTGGTGACACTTCACCGCCCGTCCAATGTTGACGATCCTGAAATTTTGAAAGTTCTGATTGACGGTCTGGTTGAGAATTCCAAGAAAATCAAACTAATCTTCGCCATCCATCCCAGAACACGTAAGAGCCTTGAGCAAAATGGTTTTTGGGATGATTTTCAGAAACATGAAAATCTCATCCTGATTGATCCGGTGAGCTACGTGCCGTTTATGAGCCTCGTGAAATCCGCAAAAATAATTATCACTGATTCCGGAGGCATACAGGAAGAAAGCACATACCTCGACATTCCATGTCTTACCCTTCGCGACAATACCGAACGCCCGATAACTGTTACAGAGGGCACAAATAAATTAGTCAAGCCTCATGAGCTTTCAGAGAATGTTGATCTGGTGCTAGATGGAAATTGGGTCCATGGCACAAAACCAGAAAAATGGGACGGACACACCGCAGAACGTATAACGGAAATTATTAGAAACTTGTTTGATGAATAATGCCAGATTATTCATAATGTGAAAAGTGGAGCTTGAAACAAAATGAACATACCAAAGGTTGCTAAAAGTAGTAAAAATATCCTTGCCAGAACATTATTTTGTTTAAGTTTGTTTGCCCCTTGTGTGCAATCATTGGCCGATACCAGCCGGCGATCTCCGAGCGATGATGGCACCTTTACTGCCGGCCCCTATTATAACAGTGCGACGCGGAGCTACTTTGAGCTGATCCGCAACAATTTCTACACTTGGGACCAAGCAGAAGATGAAGCCGCAAACCATTCATACAAAAACACACCCGGCCGTCTTGCTGTCATCGATCGACCAGAGACACATCGGTTTTTGGTTAGAAATTTTACATTTTTACAAGACACGTGGATCGGATTACGTTTTTTCTGCGAAGAGTCCACCCTCTTCTGGCCCGACGGGATAAGCCACCAGGGCAAACCATTTTCCAACTGGTCCATCACCTCTGAACACAGAAACCTCACTTGCCCTCAAACAGGATATCTTTATACCATTATAAACAGGAATGCTTTTGACTGGACTTTAGCGCAGTGGAATGTGGAAGCACAGTATACGCTGATCGAATACCCAACCGGTAGAAGATAACTTTTTTCGAAAATTCTTAAACATCTGTTGGCTGGGGTGGCAGGGATCGAACCTGCGATCACGGGATCAAAACCCGGTGCCTTACCGCTTGGCTACACCCCAAAAAATCAACAGATTGCTTAAAGGTGGTGCGAACATAGTGAGTTTCAGATCAACTTGCAATAACGTTTTTTACTTATTTACATTTTTTTTTGCTTTTAATTATTTTGATTAAAACTTAGTCTCTAGCTATATCATGCAACCAAGTAAGAAAGCTGTCAAAAACAATGGCGTGGGATAATATTATATCAAGATCCGTTTGGGTTTTAATTCAGCCAGGGAACTTTCTCTTCCTTATGCTTCTTCTTGGTTTGGTTTGGAATAAATACGCCAACAAAAATTCTGCCTACAAAAAATTTGGCCGCCGCCTGATAGGTGTTAGTGTTACCATTATGGCGTTAGTCGGCTTTACAAACATCTCGACCTGGGTTCTATGGCCACTTGAAAGTCGTATGGAGATTTTTCGCAATCAAACCCAACAAGGCCCCTATAGCGGTATAATCGTACTGGGAGGTTCTGAAAGAATGTCCCAGAGTACAGCAGCAAATCAGGCTACCCTTAATCACGGTGGCGAGCGTTTGATTGAAGCGGCCGCACTTGCGCGGAAATTTCCTGAACTTCCAATTATTCACAGTGGCGGCACACGGCCTGATCTGGATGGCTTCTCAGAGAATGACGTCGCGGAGCTTTTCTTCAAACAGGCAGCTATCGATCTTTCACGAATAAGATTTGATGCGAAATCATATAATACTCACCGCAACGCCGTTGAGAGCAAAACCCTTATTAAAGCGGATGAGACGGGAAAATGGTTCTTGGTGACGAGTGCCTTTCATATGCCCCGTTCGGTCGGCACGTTTAAGCATGCCGGAATCAACATCCAGCCTTACCCTGTCGATTATAAAACAAGTCTCAACTATGATGGTCTCTTGAGTTTCAATTTTTCTGACAATTTTCAGCGTTTCGATCTCGCGATCCACGAATATATCGGTCTTCTTGCTTACTATATAACTGGTCGTTCCAACGCACTATTTCCGTCCTAAGACTAAATTTTTACCAGATATAATGGTAATTCATCAACTGTTATAGTTGCCATTTTCTGATATATGCCGGTTTCTCGAGACCTCGCCACATGGCTTTAATGTCAGCTATTAGGCCTCCAGGCTCTAAGAGGCGTTCAAACTCAGAGGGACTTATATCTTTATAAGTATCATGAGAAACAACCCCGACAACGGCTGCATAACCGTGATCTTCTAAACTCTCAAGCGATGGTTTCAAATCGATGTTGAAATACTGTTTCGCCTCAATCGGGTCTGCAGCAGCATCATGAACATCAACCTTGAAGCCGCGGACTTTTAGCCCTTCGATAAGATCAATGGCTTTGGTATTGCGAAGGTCGGGACAGTTTTCCTTAAACGTCAGACCAAGAACGAGAATTTTACCACTACCGGAAAGTTGCGCACAGATACGTTCCGCAACAAAGTCGGCCATACTGTCGTTAATAGCGCGTCCGGAAAGGATGATGCGAGGATCATGATTAATTTGCTTTGCCCGTTCAGCCAGATAGTATGGATCAACACCGATACAGTGACCACCAACAAGTCCCGGTGTAAAATTGAGGAAGTTCCATTTGGTGCCAGCCGCTTCCAACACGTCATATACAGAAATTCCGAGTTTTTGAAATATCATAGTAATCTCATTGACAAAACCGATATTGATATCGCGCTGGGCATTTTCAATTACTTTTGCCGCTTCTGCGACACGAATGCTACTGGCTTTAAACACACCGCCGCTTGTTACGGCACAGTATAGCTCTTCAAGAATATCAACAACTTCCGGCGTTTGGCCGGAAATGACTTTTGTTATTTTATCAACCGTATGAACTTTATCACCGGGATTAATGCGTTCTGGTGAATAACCAAGAAAGAAATCCTCTCCGCAAATAAGACCCGATTTTTCACTTAAGATAGGCCCGCAAATCTCATCGGTTACACCAGGATAAACAGTACTTTCAAAAACAATAATACTTCCTTTGCCTATAACTGGTCCCAACGTTTCACAGGATGCACGCACCGGGGTCAGATCAGGTTTATTATTTTCATCAACAGGAGTTGGTACAGTGACAATATAAATGGCTGCGCCCTTAATATCGTCAGCAGAGCTGGTAATCTCCATAGCACATGCTTCGAGACGTTCTCTGTCTATCTCTTCCGTACGGTCAAAGCCATCCTTTAGTTCACTGATACGCTGCTCGCTGATATCAAAACCTGTCACCTTGAATTTTTTGGCAAGTGCCACCGCAAGCGGCAGTCCGACATAACCAAGTCCCACAACGACAACAGGGGTTTCAGATGTTAATGATAATGCTGACATTTATTGTTCCAATTTTTATATTATCTGTAATTTCAAGTTGAGCTACCCTAGTTCAAAAATATTAAAAAAAACATAATCTACATGGATATAAAAAAACTCAAATTATTCTAGAATTCGATTCCAACCATTTCTAAGCTTATAAGGCTGGCTGGCAGACATAACGTCAAATAAATCCGTATTGTGATCAAGCTTCTGACCGCCGTTTTTCCCTAGCCGTTTGAATTTGAAACTGGCTTTTTCACGACTTTGTTTAAACCAGAAGAAATCAAACGGAATAGTCATATAAATTCCTTTATCAAAATTACCGCGTCCGAAGTCGCTTTCACTCATGTTGGTAAAGGTTGCCGTGGCCCCGATACGAATACCATTGTTAAACTGACGCGAAACATCAACTGTTGTACCCCAATCTTTCGCGAGGTAGCGTCCAACACTTATTCGGCTTGTGATATCGTATTTTTTATTGACGTGATAAAGCGTTGCGTGCCCCGTGACCGTTTCATAATCACGCATATTAAAGAGCTGGTCATAACCACGTTGTTTGACAAAGTTCAATTCTGCCCCAAATGAAATACTGCTCCCATAAGGCCGATAAAGTATTTCGCCACTAACACCTGAATACATAGCTTCGAGATGTCCTGCAGTAAGCCTGGTGTAGATATTGTCTGCCGGGCTTGATAGATATTCCAGACTTAGCCTTCTGAGGCTGGTGGTGCCCTCTGCAGCATAAAGACCAATATCACTCCTTACGTGATCCACATTCGGATTATTGGAAACCGGTATCAAGTCCAAATTGCCGATAATATGTTGCTTTACTTCAGCGTAAACTTGCAGATCATCACTTATATTAGCACGGCCAAAAACTTTTAGGTTCAAATCACCTTTAAAATGGTCGTTTTTGTCAGAACCAAAATGGGTTTCCAGTTCAGGTAATATGCCGTATTCAAAATTCGGAAAAGTATCAAAACGCTCCCCTTTTTGTTTGTCCCCAACTGGGTTTTCAATAACCGCGTTTGCCAGAATTTCCTCGGGGCTGCTGTTGTAATCTGCAATTTTTTCAAAATCTTTTCTGAGCACTGATACCTTAGACACATTGAGATTGCGCTCTTTAGAAATAATTGTAAATCTTTCGACTGTGTCGGGCGCCTCAATGGTGAGTAAACGAGCAGTACGACCGATGTTTTTGGGTATATCTATGAATGGTGCAACTTTCTTGGTCACTGTCACCTCATTTTCAGATATCTCAACCGCGAGAGGCGAGAGCTTTCTATCATCCAGACGTTCAAATATTTCTTTTGATATAATAGTTTTATCGATCTCGTCAAAATTAAGTTCCCGAGTATAAAAGGGGGTTCTACGATATAAAGCACGAGCAGATTTTCCGCTATCATCATCCAATGATGCTGTGATTACATTATTCTGGAAGCTCACAGTCGCAGTCCTATAGTTTTCCAGAACTGCCCCCAATATAGCCCGATGACTTTGAGCTGGCCTTTCATTGGGGATCAGATCAATTTCGATATGCTCACCATTCAGGTTTACAGCGCTAACCATATAACCCATTTGTTGCAAACGTTCGAATATTATATCCTGACTATATCTGTTTTTATAATCCGTGTTATTTACCGCATTGTTTCTAAGTTCCCGCGATCTAATTTCATCTACAGCAGGTGCTTTGGCAAATCCAAGACGCATGGGCTTATGTAAACTTTGTTTCACAGTAAGATGAAGGGCCAGCTGATTTCCATGCATAAACCCTGCCCCAATCTCGAGCCAGTTCTTGATCTTATAGTTTATGCCGAAGTTAAAAGCGGTTTTACTTTCATAATCCTGAAACAGATTAATCGTTGATTTATCGACCGTCGAATATTCAAGTTTTGCAGTCATACCTTCAATTGGTGTCTTATATTCCACCCCCCAGAAGAACCCCATTTTTTCACCTGAGAAATAATTGCCAAATCTCAGTTTTTCCGAACCAGGACTGTCAAAGCTTCTCTCACTAAAGCTACCGCTAAAAATGCGAGTTATATTGTACAATTTAGCTCTGTTTGCCAGTTGGCCAAAACCAAATCCCATTGTTATATCAAAATCATGAATTCTTTTGCTTGCCACAACATATTCACCGCTAAAAACACCGTCACCAAGCATATCCTGAAGCCCGAGCGCAATGGCAGGCTTATAAGTTCCCTCTTCAAGAAGTCGAACTTTTACGTCCAGTCCTTTATCAACGCCGCCATCAACATTATCATAGTCAGAAAATCTTAATGTTGTTTCTAGCCAAGGTGTCGCTTGCCAGGTCGCATAATAATTTTGTCCATCATCTAAATAGGCCGCACCAACCGAAAGATTACCATCTCCCGCAAATCGTGCATTTCGCATTTCAAGCAAGCCGACGCCGCCAAAGATGCCAACCGAACCATCCTGATTTTCTGCTGCTAACGGTATGTTTTGTGCATATGCTATAGCGGGCGTGAGAAAAACTGTTGGCCAAAGAGCGTATTTCAAATATCTCATCTGGATACGCCTTTTGCCGTTCTTAGAATTCACGTTAATTTCTGACGAGTACGGCAATCGACGCCGCCGATACTGCTAGATTTCTGAAGATATCGCCAATTTCCCTGACGAGCGTTAGACTATCGTATGGACTTAAGTCCGTCGGCACAACAATTGCTGAACCCGGCGGAATGCTCAAATTGCGATCCCCACCCCACGACGCAAGGCTAATCGGCTTAGCGACCCCATTTGGATAGACAACGAATACGCGGTCTTCATCAGCGGCTCGGGTGAACCCGCCGACTTCCTCTAGGTAGCTACCGACACCTTTACCAGGTACAAATTGCAGAGCACTAGGATTAAGAACGTCGCCTACCGTCACAATAAAGTTTGGCCGTTTGGGCATAAAGAGACTATCCCCAGCTTCAAGAACTGAATCCTTACTGGGATCAAGACCCAGAACAACGGGATCAGATTCGATTACAACTCGTCCAATAAATTCCTGATCTGCCATTCCGTTAACCATTCTTTGAAGTGCAATCGCCCCGTTTGCATCAACATTTTTCTTTACAGATGCAGAAACCATAGCAGATTGCAATCGTTTCGCGGTCTGTTGCATTTCTTGACGTTGAATTTGCTTCACCCGGTCCCGTGTAAAAATTGCTCCATATGGATAGGCTTGATCCGTGACGCCGCCCGCGCGGGCAATAAGAGAGGAAAGTTTCTCGCCCTTGCGAATAGTATAGACACCCGGCTGAACGAATTCACCAGAAAGAAGTACAGCCCCAGCCTCAAAATTGGTATAAACACTACTGACACGCACGCCACCACCGGCAGTAACCGTCACAGCACTTAGATCAGAAATCGAGCTATCCACATATTCCCATTTCATCATCAAATTACCGTCAGAAACTTCATCTCTATAGCTCGTAATTTCAATTCTACTCATGTTAGCGTCATTCGACGTTCCGCCAGAGACAGAAAGCAGTAACTCAACGGCTGTTTCTTCTGCGATTGGAAATACACCCGGCAACCTAACTGCGCCATCGACCGATACGATATGCTCTAGGGTAAAGGATAATAGATTATCTACGTCTTGATAAACGAAAGGACAATTTTCATAATTCTCTTCTTCTTCGCCGTCTCCAACATTTTCATTGTCCAGTTCTCTCATCGTCTGCGCTGTTGGTGATGCCGTAAACCCCAAAAGTGACTGGCGTCGTTGTTGTTCGATCGCCAATAGCTCGGTTTCATCCAACATGATCTCTTGATCTTTTTGTTGTTCTTCCGTGCTTTCCCTACGGACAAACACTGCCCGAATCGCTGTTGCAAACCGGTCAGATTGTGTATCGGAAATAATACTCGCCAATTTCTTTACTGGTGCACAATACATTTTATTCAACTTACCGTCGGGCAGGAATTCTTCGTCAAGGTATTCACTGGTGAAAATTGCCTGTCGAATAATGTCGGATTTAAGAAATTCAATATCTTTTCGCCCGAAGATTACAACTTTATCTTCACCCTTTAGCTGTATATTTTCTTCAGTGTAGAGCACTTTTTGTGGACTAAAAGGAATAAGTTGTCTGGTCTGGGTAAGTTCATCAGTACGCTCAATAATACCGAAGAGTAGATAGGGGTTTTCAGTCAGGTTTTTAACAGAGCCAATAAGATCCCTGACATTATCATAAATATTTACAGATCGAACTCCAGGTGTTTTTACATGTCCAACCAGAGTAACTTTACCAAGTTCCGAGTTTTCCAACAAATTAACAACGATTACTTCACCGCCAGACAAACGTCCACTCAAGTTCAGTTTCTCAAAATTTAACCTGCCAGTGTCATCGAAGCGTAGATGTGTAAAGGAATTTCCTTTTGTCCTAACTGGGCCACCTGCCAAAGCAAGTGCTGCACGTGAGGAAATGCTGTCTTGACCAGCAGACAGTTCGTAAATCCCTGGTCTAATAACATTTCCATCTACCGCGACTGTTGCCCCCAATGTAGGCACGATAATTCGGTCGCCATCTCGTAAATTGAGAATTTGCGCCTGTGATCCTTCAATGACTTTGTAAAGATCAACTGGTATTTTTTCATCGCCGCGCTGAAGAACTATGTTTCTGAGCGATCCCGTTTTTTTAACGCCGCCAACGTGCAACAGAACCTCTATTGGTGTTGATAGACTGGTTGCACGGACAAGAGCCGGGTTTTCAACTTCACCAGCAACGAGCACTGATATTTGTCTTAAAGTCGCAACCGATAGAAAAACCTCTGTTCCGATAAGGCTCTCAGAAACTTGCTTTCGTAAAGAATTTTTAACATCGCCAAAGGACAATCCAGTTACTGTCATCGGTGACAGCGACGGTATTATAAGGCGTCCTTCTCTATCCACTTTAACAGAAACAACCTCTTCTCTTGACCCTTTGAAGTTTACTATAAATTCATCACCAACCCCAACAATATAGCTGTCTGGAACTGACCCGGTCATCATCTGGTTCATCATTGGAAGTCTATCAAAGATAGAATACCCGTATTGTTCCAATTCATTTTCATCAGAATTATCGAGACTATTTCTTCGCGAATTATAATCGTCCTCTATTATTGATGGGCCAGCCTCTCTTCTCTCTTCAAGCCTTAAGGATAACTGTTGAAGATATTCCTGCTCGCGCTGTTGATCGAGCGGTGACTGTACGCGCGTTGCATCGGAGGTTGCGCCTGTCTGCCTTTTAATTTGATCAAAAATGGTCTGATCAAGTCCTTGTGCAAACAGAGACGAGCCAGAGATAAGCTGTGCGATAATGAAAAATGAAAGAATCTTTATAAATCCAAGTTTTCTTTTTATCATTTTTTGAAAAATCCTAATAAGCAGTTCAATTTCGAGTAATGTTAACCATGTATTTTAAGCATCTTGGCGAATCTATCATAAAGGCTAAGAAGCGCAAGTATTTCGTTTGCTAATTAGCGTATCTTTGTTTCTTGTACCCACCAATTCTCTTTTAATGCTCTAACTTTAACAGCCGCACTACCGCAATCTTCGTACGATTGAAAGAGGGCAAAACATGTAGCACCACTTCCGGACATCCTGCTCAGCAATACCTCTCTCGCATTCTCCAACACGCTTAGCACTCCCAACACTTCTTTATTCAAAGAACAAGCAGAGGCTTGTAGCGAATTTCTGCTGTCTTTTAATACACCAATCATTAACGGCAAATGAATTTCACAACGAGAAATTTGTCTTTGACTATCAAAGTCGACATTTGATGCTGCATAATGAGTGAAGATATCTGGAGTAGACACAGAAACACCAGGATTGACCAGCAATATGTGAAGTTCATCGTTAAGACTCAACTTCTGAATTTCATCACCAATTCCACCCATATGGGAAGTCTCAGATATCAGGCACACGGGAACGTCCGCGCCGATTTCAAGGGCAATGTTGTGAAAAACACTATCGTCTATATCAAGAGACAACAAATCACGGGTAAGTTTCATAGCGGCGGCCGCATCTGCTGAACCACCCCCAATACCGGAAGATACAGGTAAATTTTTGGTAAGGTAAAATTTTAAGTTGGGCTCTACACCAGCTGCTGTGCACAAGAGTCTGGCAGCTTTTAAAATTAAATTATCGTCCTTCGCATCTAGTTCAAATGCAAAAGGACCAGATATTTCAATTTTTAAACTGTCGCTTAATTCCGCCACTATCTCATCACCGAATTCGGTAAACGCGACAATACTATCAAGTAGATGATAGCCATCGTCGCGGCGTCCGGTAATTCTTAAGTCGAGGTTTATTTTTGCAGGTGCGAGCACAAGAAGCCTTTATTACCTATTATAACCGTTTTTAATCTTGTCTTTTATGCCATAAACTTTATCGACGTCTGGCGTTAGAGATAGGGCATGCCTCCACTGAAAGCGTGCTTCATTCCTTCGCCCCACAACCCAATAAACATCGCCAAGATGATCATTGATCGCCCAATCTTGTGTTTGCAATTGAGCTGCACGTTCAAGAATAGGCACCGCTTCCTGTTCATCACCCATTTTAAAAAGTGCCCAACCAAGACTATCTATGATGTAACCATCATTGGGACGCAGCTCAACGGCGCGCTCAAGCATAGCTTTGGCTTCCTCATAGTTTTTACCCTGATCGACCCACGAATAGGCCAGATAATTGAGAACCATCGGCTGCTCTGGTCTTAGCTCTAGAGCTTTTTTAAAATCTCTCTCCGCTTCTGACCACTTTTTTTCCTGATCTAGAACGATTCCTCTGGTGTAATAAAGCACCCAGTCACGTTCATTTTCTTCGACTATTGTTGCGATGACTTTATCATAGGCTGGGATCGCTTCCGCATAGCGTTCGTGAGTCCTATAAAACTCAGCAATTGAATTCAAGACATTGCGATTGCCTGGATATTCCTTTTCCAACTGTTTGAACGCTTCTAACGCCTGATCAGATAATTCCATTTCATCAAGAAGCCAAGCACGTTGAAGATTTGACTGGAAATAAAGCGGACTATCGCTCTTTATTCTATCCAGTTGCTTTGTTGCTCCTTCGAAATATCTATCACTTTCAAATATCTGTGCCTGAAGGAAATGCGCAAGAGGAAAGTCTGGCTTAAAGAACACTGCATATTGCAGATAATTTGTCGCGACCCGTTTAACATTATCCTGCATCAGTATCGTAGCAACAGTATAAAACAATTCTGCAAACCCGTCATTTACGGTGGTTACAAACGGCGGAAATTCCTCACCGTTTTGCGCGGCTGCAAGTGCCGCTTTCAATTGCTCATTAGAAGGTGCCTCTTCAACATACTCATTGAAGACATCCAAAGCCTGCGGCGTCTTACCTTGCCTACTAAGAATTCGACCATAGGCTTCGGCCGCCCGAAGGTTTGTCATCCCTCGTTCCGTAAGTGCCATAGAGTAATATTGTTCAGCCTTATCATTCTCGCCGAAATACTCGTAAATAAGGCCACTTTGAAAGTAATTGAAGAAATTAAACGAAGTTCCTTCTTCGAAACCCGCTATTATTTGCTCTACTTCTTCTTGTTCACCTTGTCCTGCCAAGATCCAAGCACGAAAAAAGGGGTTGATAAGGTTCAAAATTCCAGTACTGGCAAGTTCATCGGCATTAACCAATGCATCCTCATAATTGCCGGACTTGGCCTTATCAAAGAACAACATTAACTTTGAAAGATCATTTTCCTGATCGAGCTCAGCCAGTTTTTCAGAAATTCTAATTGCATCATCAAATCGGCCGTCAGTAATCAAGATTGATAATGTGTATTGATTTAGGGAAATATTATCTGGATCCAGATTAAGTGCTTTTAAATAATTGTCAGCTGCAACGTCAAACTGATTGTTTGCCAGCGCATGACGCCCAGCCAGATATTCTCCAAACGGCTGGTCCGGCGCGTCAGCTGTTAAATTCTGCGCGTATAATTTCTGATTATTCGCCACAGCAAAAATTAATGCCGCAAACGCTGCAAAAACCATAGTGCGGGCGATATATTTAAAATTTTTCATTGGGTATATTGTCATTCGCCTAATTTAGAGGATATTTACCTAACAAAACATTACATATTCGGATAATTAGGTCCACCACCACCTTCTGGTGTTACCCAATTAATGTTTTGCGTTGGATCTTTTATATCGCATGTCTTGCAATGAACGCAATTTTGCGAATTGATTTGTAACTTTGGTATATCGCCTTCGTTTAAAAACTCATAAACACCAGCTGGACAAAAGCGCACCTCCGGTCCTGCGTAACGCTTATAATTTACATCCACTGGAATTTTATCATCTTTAAGCGTTAAATGACAAGGCTGATCCTCAGCATGATTAGTATTTGATAAAAATACTGATGAAAGCTTATCGAACGTCACAACACCATCGGGCCTCGGGTATTCAATTTCTTCGCACTCATCAGCGGGTTTCAGGCATGTATGATCTTCGTCATGTGAAAAACTCCAAGGAAGTAAGAAGCCAAGACCAATATTATTAATCCACATATCAAAACCTGCATATAGCGTTCCCCAGAACGCACCAAATTTATGAATGGCTGGTTTAGCATTTCTAACGCGTTTAAGGTCTTTATAAACCCAGCTTTCTTTAAAGGCTTTCTCATAACCAACAAGTTCATTTGATCCATTAACCTCGAGGGCATTGAACGCTTCTTCCGCCGCCATCATCCCTGTCTTCATGGCATTGTGAGTACCTTTGATGCGGGGCACGTTCACAAATCCCGCCGAACAGCCAATTAGTGCACCACCAGGAAAGGCGAGCTTTGGAACGGATTGGAGACCGCCTTCATTAATGGCCCGTGCACCGTAGGAAATTCTTTTCGCACCTTCGAATAATTTTCCAAACGCAGGATGGGTTTTATAACGCTGCATTTCATCAAAAGGTGACAAGTAAGGGTTCGAGTAATCGAGCCCGACTACAAATCCGACTGCCACCTGATTATTTTCAAGGTGATAACAAAATCCACCACCAACCGTGTCACTTTCCAGCGGCCAGCCTTGCGTATGTATGACGGTACCTTCTTTATGGTTTTCGGGGCTGATTTCCCAAAGTTCTTTGATGCCAATGCCATAAGTTTGTGGCTCCCGTCCTTCTCGTAATTTATATTTTTCTATAACCTGTTTTGAGAGAGACCCACGCGCACCTTCAGCAAAGAAAGTATATTTTGCGTGAAGTTCCATACCTTGCATATAGCTGTCTTTATGACTGCCGTCTTCTGCTATACCCATATCACCTGTGGCGACCCCCTTCACCGATCCGTCTTCACGATAAAGAACTTCAGCGGCGGCAAATCCTGGAAAAATTTCAATACCCATATTTTCCGCTTGAGTGCCTAACCAGCGGCTTACGTTGCCAAGGCTGACGATATAATTGCCGTTGTTGCTCAGCAGCGGTGGCATTAAAAAATGCGGTAATGAAGTTTTACCCTTTTCGCTAAGCGCCCAATGTTGATTATCACTCACCGGAACATTAAGCGGTGCGTTCAGTTCTTTCCAATTGGGAAATAATTCGTTAAGTGCAATCGGATCAATCACCGCACCTGAGAGAATATGAGCTCCAATTTCAGATCCTTTTTCAAGAACGCAGACCGAATACTCCTTACCCTCTTCATCTGCAAGTTGCTTGAAGCGGATCGCTGCACTTAGTCCCGCCGGACCACCGCCAACGACAACAACATCATATTCCATAAATTCACGTTCCATCAGGAAGTCTCCATATTCGGGTTTACAACTTGAAAAATAACCGTATTTGGATGAGCGGGTCAATTAAACTATTCATTTTTATGAAAAAACAGATAATATAAAAAAAATAATTCGATGAGGCATCAACATGAAATTCGAACAAATGGCGCGAATACCGCTAACCACCCTCCCCACATCTTTTTACAAAATGGCAAATTTAACCAACCTTCTGGGTGGCACTGATATCTATATCAAACGAGACGATGTCATGGATCTTGCTCACGGCGGTAATAAAACACGCAAACTCGAATATGTATTTGCCGACGCGCTTTCAAAGGGTGCCGATACCGTGATAACCATGGGCGGTATTCAATCAAATCACGTTCGCCAAACCATTTCCGGCGCAGCACGGCTCGGACTAGAAAGTCATGCAATCCTCAATAATCCTGTCCCGGAGATGCGTGATCAACTTCTTGGTAGCGGTAACTACTTAATGGATGTTGTCATGGATGCAGGCATTCATATTGTCGACGACGATGATGACGCGGCAGTTGCCAAAATGCACGAGGTCCGAGACGAGTTGATAGCGAAGGGCAAAACACCTTATCTAGTGCCAATGGGCGCGTCCGACGGCATTGGGAGTTTGGGTTACATGGCATGTGCCCGTGAACTGATGATACAGTGGGAAAACACTGAAATTTCACCAAGCCACATTTTTGTTGGAACTGGCAGCTGCGGCACCCACGGCGGGCTTCTGGCCGGGCTGAGGTATTTTGGTAACACCACAACGCAGGTTGTCGGCATATCTGTAAGTCAGCCGACAGATGTCAAAGTGGCTCATGTTAAAGATATCCTGCGTCAAATGAGCGAGGTCATTGAACTTCCTGATAGTCTGGTAAGCGACGAAGATATTATTGTCCGCGATGAATATTACGGTAAAGCTTATGCTTATCCGACGAACGAGGCCAACAACGCTATAAAACTGCTCGCCAAAACAGAAGGGGTTTTACTAGATCCGGTCTATACGGGGAAAACCATGGCCGGGATGCTTGATATGATAAAAAATGGTGACTTGGAAAATGCACGTGATATTGTATTTTTACACACAGGCGGAGCACCGGCACTTCACCCATACGCAGAATATTTTCTAAAATAAAAAGGAAAGATCATGAAACACAATCGCAGAACTATAATGAAAGGTGCCGGCGCCATCGCCATCGCCACCGCAGCCGCGAGCAATTTTTCATTTGCACAGGCCAATGATGGTTTTGACAAAATTCCGCGCATCCGCCTGACAAATCTGCCCACCGCCTGCAATAAAATGGATAATATGACCAAAGCACTTAGTGGTCCGGATTTATATATTAAGCGCGATGATGTAATGGAACTTGCCCACGGTGGCAACAAAACAAGAAAGCTTGAATATGGCCTCGCCGAGGCTCTCAATATGGGTGCAAAAGCGGTTGTAACCCAAGGTGGCCTTCAATCAAATCATGTGCGTCAAACCGTATCTGGCGCAGCAAAAATCGGTCTTGAAGTCCATGTGATCCTTTCTAATCCCGTGCCGGAAATGAAAGATCAACTGATGGGTAGCGGTAATTACCTGATGGATCAACTGATGGGTGCCCATATTCATCTTGCGGGCGAAGAAGGACGCGGCCCCGTAGTCGAGAAAGTCCTCGCCGACCTTACAGCCGAAGGGAAAAAACCATATAACATCCCGGCCGGAGCGTCAAATGCCATAGGCAGCATGGGCTATGTCAATGCGGGCCGCGAATTGATCACGCAATGGAACGATATGGGCATCTCACCAAGCCATATTTTCACCGCCACCGGAAGCTGCGGTACCGCTGCTGGCTTGCTGATGGGACTAAGGTACTTTGGCAATACAACAACAAAGGTCGTGTCCATATCTGTGTCTTCACCAGCGGATCGGCTCGAAGCACGGATCAGAGCGCTTCTAAATGACGCGTCCGATATGCTTGGTGTCGATCAAAGTTTCGTTAAAGACGATGACATTCACGTTAATGATGCTTATTATGGTAAAGCATATGGTTACCCAACCGAAGCTGGCATTGCCGCCCTTCGCATGACCGCTGAAAAAGAAGGCGTGTTACTTGATCCTGTTTACACCAGCAAAGCCATGTCGGGTGTGATTGATATGGTCAAAAATAACACCCTTGAAAATGCGAAAGATGTTGTGTTTCTCCATACGGGTGGCGCACCGGCGATCCATCCTTATGCGGAATATTTTAAGGTCTAATATATGATTAAGTATATAACTGCTGTGTTGATGATGGCTTTTCACCTACCGACATTTGCTGATGGCTTTAAGGTCGTGATCCTTGGCACAGGGACACCAATGTCTTATCCGAACCGCTCCGGTCCGGGTGTGGCGATTATATCTGGCGGCGAAGCCTATATTGTCGATAGCGGTGCTGGTATTTTTAGAAAAGCCAGAGCAGCGGTTGAACAAGGCATAAACGAGCTTGCGCCGCCCAACCTTGACAAAATATTCCTAACCCATCTTCATTCTGATCACACGGCCGGGCTTTCCAATATGATCCTTGCACCGTGGGTTCTGAGGCGCACGGTCCCACTTAAATTATACGGCCCACCCGGCAGCAAACATATGGCAGATAATTTGCTTGAAGCCTACAGCCAAGACATCGATATGCGCCTGCACGGTTCGCAACCCGCCAATCCTGAGGGTTATAAAGTAATCACACAGGAACATGAAGCGCCGGGCCAAATATTTGAAGATGAAAATATAATCGTCGAGGCGATCAAAGTTCCACATGGATCGTGGGAGCATGCCTACGGCTATAAATTTACTGAAAAAGCGAGCGGCAAAACCGCCCTTATTTCAGGTGATACTGCCAAAAGTGAAGCTATTATGGAAGCAGCAATTGGCGTCGATATTCTCGTTCATGAAATAGGTTCAGAAATCTCGCTGAGCAAACGGCCAGCGGAGTGGCAAACCTACCACCGATCATATCATACCATGCCCGACGAGCTCGTAGAGATCGCCAATAAGGCCAAACCGCGCCTACTTGTTCTCTATCATCAGCTCTATTGGGATAAAACCGATGATAATCTTGCTGAAGAAGTAAGAGCCGCAGGCTATAATGGTGCTGTTGTCTCAGCCAATGATTTAGATGTGTTTGAATAGATGATTATCCGCCAAGCAACAGATCAAGATTTTAAGCAAATCTGGCCCATATTTAAAGAAATAGTGTCAGCTGGGGAGACCTACGCTTACCCACGCGACACAACGAACGAACAAGCCAAAAACATCTGGTTAAAGGCACCACGAAAAACCTATGTGTTCGAAGAAGATGGTGAAATTCTCGGCACCTATTTCATCAAAACGAACCAGGCTGGACCAGGTGAACATGTTTGCAATTGCGGTTACATGGTTAGCAGCAATGCTCGAGGGCGCGGATTAGCAACTAAAATGTGTGAGCACTCTCAAACGATTGCACGTGAGCTCGGCTACAAAGCAATGCAGTTTAATTTCGTTGCTGCCAGCAATAAAGGTGCCGTCAAATTATGGACTAAACTTGGTTTCGAAACCGTTGGCCGATTACCCAACGCTTTTAATCATCCGGCATTAGGATATGTGGATGCCATTGTCATGTATAAATGGCTTTAAAATTCAACATTCTGGTGTGCTCAATTATTTATTCTTGTAAACTTTCCCGTCCTTCATAATAAAGCTTATCTCCTCAAACAGCTTTTGGTCCTGAAGTGGGTCACCATATTTAATGGCTATAATATCGGCGAAATAGCCGCCACTTAATGCACCGACCTCTTTTTCCATACCCAACAATGTGGCTGTTTTAATGGTGGCTGTCTGGATCGCCTGCATCGGCGTCATGCCCCACTCAACCATTTTTGCCATTTGCTTGCCATTATCGCCGTGCGGATAAACGCCTGCATCGGTACCGTAAGCAATTTTTGCACCGAATTTGACGGCCTTTTGAAAATTTTGCCTTTGTGCAAGTCCCACCTGACGTTCTTTATCGAGCGATTCTTCGGTCATGCCGTAGCTCTCACCGATAGAGAGAATAAAATCATCATTGTAGATATCCATGGAAAAAGTCGTGCCCATCTCCTTGGCCAGCTCAAGTGCTTCATCATCAAGGAAGCTTGCGTGTTCTATGCTATCCACACCGGCACGGATTGCGGTTTTTATACCTTCTGTACCGTGGGCATGAGCGGCGACCTTACGGCCTGCCATATGCGCTTCGTCGACAATCGCTTTCATTTCTTCGAATGTATATTGCTGGGCACCGACTTTAGTACCTTTTGAAAACACACCGCCCGTGGCACAGAATTTTATAAGATCCGCCCCGTATTTGATATTTTCACGAACCTTTGCCCGCACAGCCCATGGCCCATCCGCGATCCCCTGCGCCACATCTTTATAACGCGGCGGCAACATATTATAGTCGCAATGCCCGCCAGTGATACCGAGCGACGGTCCCGCCACCTGCATGCGTGGCCCCGGCACATCACCGTCATTAATGGCGTCGCGAAGCGCCATATCAGCGTAGTTGGGAGCACCAACATTGCGAACGGTGGTAAAACCGGCCATCAGGGTTTTCTTGGCGTTTACCACACCGTATATAGCCTCCCGCCCCCATGAAATACTAAAGGCATCGTAACCCCAGATATCTGCGCCAACCAAATGCACATGAGCATCTATAAGCCCAGGCATAACCGTCGCATCCGAAAGGTCAATAACAACCGCACCATCAGGAACAGATAAATCGCCGCCCACTTGCGCAATACGGTTATCTTCAACAATGATGGTTTGATCCGTCAGCACATCGCCGCTAAGAACATCAATAAACCGTCCCGCCTTGATCAAAGTTATCTCAGCAAACGCTGCACTTGAAAATGTTAAGGTTGAAATAATGGCCGACGCCGTCAGTAATGTCTTTTTCATGAGAAGCCCTTTGATTGAATATAATATCGCTTAAGCTTAGGCGAACACATTTTCACTGTCAAAGCTTCATCCAAAAATTCCGAACAAAGTCACACCGATAAAATTGGCCGTTGCGTACCCGAACGTGCCGCAAAGAACTGCGGGTGTTACAAGGCTTTTCCAACCGAGCGCACCAGCCATGGCAGCGGCTGTTGGTGGTCCAAGGATACAGGCGTTTGAGCCGACAAGCGCTTCCGGCAGGCCAATTTTAAATATCTTACAAAGTGCAAGAATAGTGACAAGATGCACTGAAAGAATGATAAACGCGAACAAAGCCAACAACATGCCACTCTCAAGCATTGTTATGATATCGACACTGGCACCTATAGCACCAAGGAACAAATACATAATCGCAATGCCGATAGGAAATGCTTCGGTTAGTTTTGCCATCTTTTCATGAGCGAATGTCGCCATTGCCACTGTTATTGCGGTCAGGATCAATAACCGGATAGGAGGGTAGCCGATCATATCTGATATAACATTACTGATAACAACCACCAAAAACGCAAGACCGAGACCAAGTATCGCCCGTTCAACCGCAAATGGCTTTTCTTCTTCAACGATTTGATCGGTATCATCATACTCATCCGAGTTTGCATCATATGAAAACTTCTTAGCGATAAACTGAATGGACGGTATTGCAATCAATAACGCCATAAAGGAAACCCCGACCACGTTATCGGCCGCAATACTGGCAGTCATCACACTGCTTTCAGTGAATTCTATGGCATTGGCGACGCCAACAAAATTGGCCGACCCACCGATAAATGTTGCACTGAATATGGCTGCTAGTTCCGCTTCAAATTCACCAAGGGGTAACATCATCACACCAATAACTGTACCAAGTGTGGTGCCAACAGCACCAAAAATAAAGGCAATCAGTGTCGGGCCGCTTTCTTTAAATATTTTGGTCAGGTTCGCGTTGAATAATAACAACACAATGGCAATTGGTACACCGGTGGTATTCACAGCTGTAAAAACATTATTGGAAGGTGAAATTATTTTAAAATTCGCCAGCACCGCGCCAAGTGTAATAATCATGATGGTACCGGATATTTTTTGTCCCAAATTTGTTTTTTCAAGTCTGAAGACAAGTGCCACGAGCAGCAGCATCACCGCCCACATGGCAAAGTCATTATCGGCTGGTATCAGCGACATTTTAAAATCCTCCCTTAAATTAAGTCTTGTAAAGACCCTAGCGGATATGATTATCTGTTGCCAACAGTTTATTTAATAAGGTTGCCATCATGCATTTTAAAATCGAAAAAAAAGCTTTCCCCCTACATTCGCCTTTTGTGATAACGGGTTATACATTTAACGATGCCGACGCGGTGTGGGTCACAATTGAGAAAGACGGCCACATCGGTCGCGGTGAAGCCAATGGCATTTACTATGAAAATGAAACACCAGAAAGTATGGCAGCACAAATTGAAGCCGTGATCCACAGTCGCCTCACCCATGAGGAGGTTGACAAATTACTACCTCGTGGCGGTGCCAGAAATGCGCTAGATTGTGCCTTTTGGGACCTGCGTGCAAAAACAACAGGCAAAAGCATTTGGGAGTTGCTCGATATCGTGCCAAAACCGCTCGCCACCGTCGCCACTGTCAGCATCGAAACGCCGGAGGCCATGGCCGCAAAAGCACTTGAATATTCGAAATATCCAAATCTGAAAGTGAAGCTTTCCGCCGATCAACCCATTGAACGGCTTGAAGCCATCCGCGCCGCGCGTCCAGATGCGAATTTAATCGTCGACGTCAATCAGGGCTGGAGCTTTGAAGAACTTAAGGAATATACCCCGCATTGCAAAAGACTGGGCCTTGCAATGATAGAACAGCCGCTGGTACGTGGCAAAGATGAGATGCTCGAAGAATATACATCGGACGTGCCACTTGGTGCTGATGAAAGCTGCCTTGATAGTGCGGAGTACGAGCAAAACGCCCGAAGATATGATGTGATTAATATCAAACTTGATAAATGCGGCGGACTTACCGACGCCCTTAAAATCGTTCACATGGCCCAGCGCGACAATAAAGGCTTGATGGTTGGTAATATGACAGGATCATCCTTAAGCATGGCACCAAGCTATGTGGTCGGCCAGTTATGCCAATTCGTGGATATTGATGGCCCCCTCTTTCTCGAGCAGGATATTGAACATGCACTTGAATATGCCGATGGCGGCATCGCCAGCATCCCGACACCCGAACTTTGGGGATAAATTAAAGAACGCCCGTTCGGTTTAACCAAACGGGCGCATATTATAATTGGTCAACCAATAAACTCTGGTTATTAAACTAACACTAGCCTTGAGCCTGACGACGAAGTTCTGTCACTATCTGCTTGATTTCAGAACTTAATCTATCTGATTGCGAAGATATTTTTTCAGCGGCTTTTTCAATTCGATTGCTTGCTCCACCAGTTTGTTCAGCAATTTCCTGGATTTTTTCAATGCTAGATGCCGTTTCAATGGTGTTCTCAGAAGCATTTTGAGCGCTTCTTGATATTTCACCCGTCGCAGAATTTTGCTCCTGAATAGAGTGCGATATTGAAACCGTGCTTTCATTACTTTGATTGATCAGATTCGCAATTTCTTCGATAGATGCTACCGATTCCTTGACTGCTTCTTGCATTGACGTTATCTGCTGTGCAATATCCTCTGTTGCGGATGCAGATTGGGTTGCAAGGTTTTTCACCTCTGAAGCAACAACTGCAAAGCCTTTGCCCGCATCACCTGCCCGTGCGGCTTCGATTGTTGCGTTCAGGGCAAGCAAGTTTGTCTGTTCTGAAAGATCAGATATTATTTTCAAGACATCATTAATTTTAGAGGCCTGTTCAGATAAATTACGGACGGTATCACTGGTTTTCTTTGCATATTCTACAGCGTTGGAAGAGAAAGACGTCGTTGTATCGACCTGTCTTGTGATTTCCTGGATAGAAGAGGAAAGCTCCTCAACCGCTGAAGCAACCGATTGAATATCACCAGAACTTACCTCAGCTGTGCTTACTGCGTCATCGGTATATTTCTTCTCAGTTTCTGCGAGACTTGAGAGGTCACCTGCACTTGCATCAAGATCAGACGAATACTGAATAAGGTTCTCCGAAACAGATTGCAATGTTTGCTCAAGCTCGACAGCCATGCTCTCTAATTGTTCGCGGCGTTCCTGCTCGGTGCTTTCACGGAATTGATCCTGTTCTGTCACCAACTCCTTCGCTTTTTCCTGTGATCGTTCCAACTGCGCCAATGTTTCCCGCGACTTTTCACTTTCCTCTTTGGCAAGCTTTGTAGCTTCATGTGCTTTTTCTGCTTCCTGCTTACTTGTTGCCAATGCACTAGCGGAAAACTGGAATGCTTTTTCAAGTTGCGTAGCAAGGTAGAACAAAAATGCAGTTTCAATCACAACAATTACCGCATGGAGCACCACGCGCATGAAGTCGGCACCGTCGGGAAAAACAGCACTCGGCAATAAAAAATTAAGAGCAAGGTGATGTACCGCAATTGTCGCTGCCGAAACCAAAATTGCCTCTTTATCACAGTAAATAGCTGTTAGCGCGAGAACAGCAAAGAAACTCATATGAATATCAATTTGCCATGGATGGCCAGTAAATAAATAGAGCCAAAATCCAACCAGTCCAGCGAGTGCAACCGCACTTAAATAGCGGTAAGATCGCTCTACTGCAGCTCTTTTCCATTGAATTGTGGTCGCTGCAGCGATCACCACCGCCACAGCTACTATCACTAACCAATTTTCAGCATTTAACAATACCCCCGTTGCTACGATAACGCTAACAACTCCCCAAATCGCAAATAAAATATACTTTGCTGCTTTCAATTGTAATGATGTTAATTCGTTCATTTTATTTCCTTACTTCAATTTCTTGGGAAAGTTTTGTTTCCCCAATCCCTAATTCAACTAAAACAACCGCCAGAAGCAATACCGTTGATAACAACCAACGCTCCATTCTCATAGAGCTGGCTGATTACCTCATCTGATAATTCTTCATTGGAAACGGTTACGAGGACAATATTGTCAAATCCACCTACACCAGTTGCATATGCTCCTGCGTTTATGGTGCGCGCAAATCCCTCATCGGCTTCTGTGCCCGGCAGATACACGACTGCCAGTTCGGTTTTTCCAGTAGGTGAAAATGTTAAATAAACAAGAAATATAAAAGAGAGAGAAAGGCATATTAAGGCGGGATACCAATCACTTAACTTTTTCTGCGCGAAATTACTTTCAGTGCTCTTCATTTCTCAAATCTACTGCTATTTTCACTCATCGCCGGTCAATCTATTTTAAATAGCTCATATGCAATAATGACGTTAGCAAACATTACTTAAATAATGATTAATGAGCAGAGTTTTACTCACTTAAGCTTAACAAGTTTAATTCTTTCAGTTAAATCTTAAACTGAAAAGTAATTATAAAAAGTGTTTGCGACTATTTTTCACCAGCATCCCGAGATCGGAGCTTTGGAGCTTGAGGCTATTTGTATTTGCTGAGCAACTTATCTGTCAGTTCTTCGTAATATGTTTCACTGCCGTGGACCCAGTCCGGACTGCCATCCAGAAAAATGTGAGAATCTTTGGCAAATCCCTTGCCTTTCTCGCGCCATTCCCGGGCGTTAAATAGTTTTATGCCATTCTTCTTCAACACGATTTCGAAAATCTTCTCGTAAAACCGAATGTAGGCGTCATGATCACGCATGCTTTCGTCCAAATGATGAATTGGCGGATCAGAAATAACCAAAACTTCTAACCCGGCTTCCTTAAGACGATTTAAAAAACCAACCTGCTTGTCATAGACTTGATCAAAAAATTTCACCGCAAGTTTAGGGTCTATATTCGAATTTCCGCCTGTCTCATCCATCCAACGCATCAGCCTGATCGCAGATCTATTCGTCTGAAACCCAACATTGGTCAAAATTATCGGTTTTTTGCCAGTTTTCATTTCGCTGACCCTAAGATTTTCCAATGTATCAATCCAGCGATTACGACCTTCTCTACCGTCTAGTAGCACCATATATTCGTCATCATCCAAATGAAACAGTCCTTTGTCCCACGAACTCGCATCCATAAACGCGCCACCACTATGCGGGATACCCTTTTGCGCCAGACATTTTGAAATTCGCCCCATATGACTGTCACCGATCAAAATAAATCGGGAAGCTTCTATCGATTGGTACTTATTTCTAAGAGTTTCCAGCACCATTTCCTCACAGGCCACATCATCTGCCTGCACCAGATGCTGTTCCAGCATCTCTGCTTCCAGACGTTCTTTCTTCTTTGCTTTTTTAAATTCATAAGGCAGCATGACCGCCTCTAGATGCGCCATTACATGCGAAACCCCCTCTTCAGTCACGTCGCGCATGTTATCCTTGAAAAAACGTCCCTTATTCGCATGCGTTGTTATAATTTCGTAGGACGGAAAGTAATCAATATCAGGATTTTGACTTGTCAGCATTCCCGCAACAATCCTGAGCACGGATTTAGACAAACAGGTTGCCGTTAAAACATGATTTTCAGAAGCCGTTGCTGTTAGCGGAACTGGTGAAACCGTCAGCAGGAATTTTACATTTGCGTTAATCTCACGCACCAATTCAATAGCCTTTGTCATTTCTTCCATATTTTCGGCTACGTCATAATTCTTGAAGAAATGCTTTTCGTTGTCAAACTCACCGCACAGAGTTCCGGGGCACATGGGATAAACAACGCCGTCGACATCATTCCAGCTCTCGGTTAGACCGAGCGTAAAGACAAAAACATCCGCCTGACTAATCTGTGCATACATTTCTTTCAACGCATCGGTTCTGGATTTTATTAAGGCCTTCTTCGACTTAAAACCATCCGCCATAAAGGCAGGCCGCAACAGATCATAAAATCGACCTTCTTCTTCATGATAGATATTCGAAAGATCTTTTTGGGCGAGCGCAGCTTCAAGCCACTGACGCAGCAATGCTGTACTATAGATATTACCAAATGCGAATGAGAAATTATGTTCCGTGTCGAGCGTCGACGGTAAAAATGAAAATCCTTTTTTGCTTAACCACTTCCCCACATGCTGGGCAAAACAGGACCCAGCCGCAACAATTTTTGATTTTTTTTTAATCTTAAATTTTGGTTGCCATATATTCTCATAATATCCGTGAGCCTGCCTGCTTTGAACACCCATTTTCCAAAATTTATCGTCGGGCAAGGATTGATAGGGATTCTTGCTTTTATCGCTCATACTGACCTGCTAAAAATATTCTATTTATTCCGAAACTTTTCGAGCTTATGAAATTTCAAATTTCATTGCAATGAAATAGTCTCTATTTAAAGAATAAGACAATTGCCATAACGAAGCTTGTCGGCTATAGAATTCATATGAAGAAATTTATCTATATTATTATCGGTCTGTCGCTTTTCTTGTCTCTATCCGGTTGCGGCTGGATTGGACTTGGTGACGAACCGGACATACGCGACCATAAACTTCCTTACTGGTTAGAACTAAGCGCACGCACCACGGACGAGCTAAATATGATCGTTATTCACGCGACCGAGCTTACGGATATGAAGGAAGCACGTGAGTACGGCGAACGCGTGCTTTATGATAATGGCACTGGCGCCTCCGGGCATTACTATATCGACCGTGACGGCACCATTGAACAGTATGTGCCCGACAACCGTATCGCCAACCATACCTCAGGCTGGAATTCGCGGACCTTAAGCATCGAACTGGTCAATCTTGGACGCTACCCCAACTGGTATCACTCAGATCACCAGAAAATGCAGGAAACCTATCCCCCGGCACAGATAGATGCCCTGATCCTGCTCGTCAAGGAACTAAAAAGTAGGTACCCATCCATCGAATTCACCCAAGGCCATGAAGACCTCGACACAAGATTTATGCCGTCAGATAATGACCCCGAGATCGAAGTTGCCCGCAAAATGGACCCTGGCCCCTATTTCCCATGGGCACAGTTTCTTGAAGCCGTCGACTTAAAGAAAGAAACACCGAACAAAGAAGAGTAAAAAGGCCAGCGGGTTGAAAATTGTCCCACTAGCCTTTATATTAAGTTTTTCAAAAACGGTTCTATGAACTGTTCGGGCGTTTATCACCGTGCCGGGTGATAAGCGCCTTTTTTATGAACATTTACAGCAATTGCAATTTTCACAGTTACAGTTTTCGCAAGAGCAGCAGTTGCACTCTTTAATGTCTTCTGCAGTTGTCATTTTTTTCTCCTTTTATGTACAACAAGATTTTTCAATATTATCCGCAGTCTGCCTTAGAAGTGCGGCAACTTCCTTTCTGTTGACGTGGTAAAACACTTCTTTACCGCGCTTTTCTGCGGCAACAATTCCCGCATTCTTTAAAATGCTCAAATGCCGACTGACCACGGAAAGATCAACCGTACAACAACACGCCACCTCCCCGACATTGCAGGGGCGGTCTCTTGAGCATAAATTATTCAGTATCTTCATCCGGTTCGGATCAGATAACGCCTTAAACACCAATTCAGTTTCCATAACGATTCCTCATAATTACAATTGCATTATTGTGCATATATACATATGTGTCAAGGTATTATAATTCTAGTGAAACTCCTTGCAAGTCGCGCTATAAATTATTTGGTAAAACGCCAATCATCTTGAAAGCTAATTATTTCACGATGATGATTATTGAAGCAGGAACATATACGGTCATATCCCTTCCCTTCAAAAAGCGTTTCGCCGAATACAGAAATCAGAAAACTGACAGGCAGACCAAATACTATACTTGCTCCCAAAACCTCTGTTCCAACCCCTACAATTAATTTGGGTAAGTATTTTTGCAATAAACCGGTACTTTTTTGTTTCGCTTCCTGCATTGCACCGATCACTGTTTCATATGACAAATCGGAATTTTTGCTATCTTTCGCATTTGCAATGCTGGTCATTAAGATATTTTGACGACGTAGCGTATCGCGGTTAAATCTCAAAAAATCAAGAAAATCAATAAACTCAACATCGTTCATTACTTGCGATGCCGACCTATGAGCAAGAAATGTAAAACTCGACGGATCATCTGATACATCGCTCGCGTCCGCTTTAATTTTTCCAGTGGCTACATTATTCAGATAACGTAAAAAGTCCGGCGCGACTTTATTGTGAAAAGGACGCTTGGCATCGGCAGGATCGAAATCGCTACTTTTCTCCTCAATAATTTCACTCATGACCTGCGCCTGACGAGGGTCCATATTATAAGTACCACCAAACGCACCAGTCAGTGGCGCTGTATAGGTGTGATGTATATAAGTTAACCGTTGGGCGAAATCAGAAAAAATCAAAGGATCATAAAGGTCATACCTAGCTTCCTGATTTGATATTGCCTCGAGCACTGGGTCTGGTTCTTCGCCAATCACCGGTTTAGCTGTGCGCCAATAAGCCCAATTCCAAAGGATTTTTTCTGGATGCGGAGGGTTTCCTCTATACTCAGCTTTTTGAGCGGATGGATCGTTGGGATTTTCGCTGGCAAATTTATGAAATTTTTCAGCAGCTTCCCTAAATTTTTCTGATGCTTCATTATAATTGATTGCAAGCGCATTATCATCACCACTTATTGCCGCAAATATTGGTTTGCGCGATTGCGATACAATTCTTATTTCAACAGCAGGATCAAGTAAAATTGGGCCTATCGAATTGGCGCATTGCTTATGTGCTTTAAACCCGTCTCTTTCATCTGAATCGAAGTTAACGATATTTACAACAAGATAACCATTCTGCGCCAACATCCAAAACTGATCTCGGGTTACTCCGTAAGTAGCTGGAAACTGTTCTTCATGGATCGGATAAAGATCAACAAGTACCAATTCATGACGCAGTAGCATTTGTGCTAGTGGGATACCGAAAACCCAACTACCCCAACGTTCAAATCGGTTGGAAAGGTCGTTCGGATTCCCGGTAAGCACATGCCGTGCCAGCCGCGCGGCTTCGTCAAAATCATTTACTGAACCGACATATGGGGAAACTTTACCAAGTATTGATTGCTGCTCATCAACAAGTTCATTCAGCCGTCCTTCAATTATACTCGCTGAAATTTCCATCGGTCTTTCTACTCCATCTTAGCATTCATATCATGGCCGCGTTGACTTTGGATTTCTATGAAGACCCGTTTGATGTCTGGGTGTTTCTTTTTGATTTTTTGTTCGAACATTGAAATAATATTTTCGACCTGACCGGCAGGAATATCGTTTTTAAAATCAAGGCTGAGGTTGAGCAGTACATCATTGGGGCCAAAATGCATGGTCAGAACCTCGTTGATGTTGTCAATCGCATCGTGGCCGTCAAAAAGATCATGGATACTGCGAACCACTCCTGGGGTAGCCGCTTCACCGATCAGCAGACTTTTAGTTTCATAAGCGAGAACGACTGCCGTGGCCGCAAGGATCAAGCCAATGACAATAGAGGCAATTCCGTCCGCTTCTGGAATATTAAAATAATCACCAATGAATAAACCGATAAGGGCTGCCATCAAACCTAGCATCGCTGCTGTATCTTCAAACAAAATAGCAAACAGGCTCGGATCTTTTGAGCGTCTTACCGCAGCGACCATACCGTGTTCGCCGCGCTGACGGTTAAATTCGTCATACGCCATTTTCCATGGGTAGGCCTCAAACAACAGCGCCGCACCAAGAACAATGTAGTTGATATGAATATTGGTAACTTCCGCCGGTTCAAGAACCTTGTGGACACCTTCATAAAGCGACACGCCGGCACCAACCGCAAAAATCAGCATCGCAACACAGAATGACCAAAAGTAAAGTTCTTTACCATATCCAAACGGATGGTCACGGTCAGCTTTTTGATCGGCTTTTTTAATACCATAGAGAAGGAGCACCTGATTACCACAATCGACGATACTATGGACCGCTTCCGAAAACATTGCCGACGAATTGGTGTATATAGCGGCAGCAAGCTTTGAGACAAAGATGAGAAAGTTACCGATTAGCGCCGCAAAGATGACTTTTTTCGAAGAATGTGCTGACATAATTTGTGTGTTGTCCTAAAATTGCCCTTATATCAGCATATTACTGACACCATAAAAAAATACAAAAGAATTAATAAATGTAATTAAATTTTTAGTTTCTCTGATATATAATTATCCTATGACGACAATTGGACCCGCAGATCAAGAACTTGACCCGGTAAGCATGCTGAAATGGTATGCTGAATGCGGCGTTGATGAAACCATATCCGACTGTCCAACAAACTGGTTCGAATCTTCTGAAAACACCCAAATAAATCAACAAGTTAATGAGGTGTCCTCACCTGCCGTAAGACAGGCTGCACCGACACCACTTTCGTCACATAAAGAAAATATCGAAAGTGCGGAAAGGGTCGCCGCTGCAGCCACTAGTCTTGAGGCGCTAAAAGAGGCGATTCTCGCATTTGATGGGTGTAGTCTTAGAAATACCGCGTCAAACACGGTTTTTTCTGATGGCAATGTAAATAGCGATATCATGTTAATCGGCGAAGCGCCCGGCGCAGAAGAAGACCGGGTCGGAAAACCATTCGTTGGTCAGGCTGGCCAGCTTCTTGATCGCATGTTTGCAGCCATCAATATGACCAGAGCAGAAGATTTTTACATTACAAACATGCTCCCCTGGCGCCCACCAGGCAATCGCAAACCAACTGATGCCGAATGTGAAACCTGCCTTCCTTTCGTCAAGCGCCATTTAGAGCTGTTTAAGCCAAAGATGATTATTTTAATTGGTGGCACGTCAGCCAGTTCAATTATGAACGTACAAACAGGTATTACCAAACTGCGTGGCAAGTGGGGCGAATATCAAGTGGGCGACGAGATGATCCCGATGATGCCTATATTTCATCCGGCTTATCTACTGCGCCAACCACAGTTTAAAAAACAGGCCTGGCATGACTTACTCAGTATCAAAGCACGGTTGGAGAGTTAACAGTATGATTAAAAAAATTCTCGTAATATTTGCTCTTTTGAGCGGCAGCGTCGCGGTTGCCCAAAATAGTTCATTAAATGAAATGAACCTTGAGCCGCTCAGTGCTGCCGATGTGGAAACCTACCGTAATATTTTTTATGAACAAAACCGTGGTCGCTGGAAACAGGCAGACCAGGAAATCAAAAAAATTGCCAATCCGATATTGATGGGCCATGTCCGGTATCAACGCTATATGCATGCGACCGCCTATACATCGAAATTTTCCGAACTTAAAACCTGGATGGAAAATTTTGGCGACCTCCCCGGTGCGCAGCGCATCTATGACCTTGGCAAACGTAAAAATGGCGGCAAAACCGGCGGCATGATGCAGCCAATCACGGCTGCAAGTTATTCGTTCCCCGCCGATAAACCAAGCCCGCCATCAAGAGCGGCACTCGAGGCCGCGGCAAAGGTCAAGCCAGCACCCACTGGGCCAACAGAAGAACAACTTAGAAAACGCCAGGAACGCCGTGATGTTGCCGAGCTTAACCGCGTTATCAGTCGCTACCTGCGTCAACATAATGCGGCGCGGGCCGAAAAAAGACTTTGGGCCTTCACCGAACGCGGCCTACTCACCTCCCGCGAGATTGATGCTCATCTTTCACGCATCGCCAATGAATTTTATCTGACCAATCATGACGAAAAGGCCTTCGCTCTGGCTCAGCTGGCGTCAAGGTCCCGCGAACATGTCTCGCAGGCTGACTGGATCGCCGGACTTGCCGCATGGCGGCTTGGTGATTGTTCGGTCGCTGCGCGGCATTTTGAACACGTGGCAAATTCCTCCGTCGCCGGTGACTGGACCGCTGCGGCTGGTGCCTTTTGGGCCGCGAGATCATATGTGAACTGCCGCAGACCCGCCGAAGTTTCCCGCATGCTTAAAAAAGCTGCCGGGTTTGAAAAAACTTTTTATGGCATCCTCGCCGCACGTCAGCTCGGCATAGATATCGATCTTGACTGGACCGTGCCGGAATTTACTCAAGCCGATTACCGCGAAGTACGTGGTTTATCAAGCGTGCACCGGGCTATTGCTCTCGCGCAGATTGGTGAAAACACTCTTGCTGATCAGGAACTTTCCACCGCTTGGAGCCGTACCCGTGACAGCCAGCACGCTGCCCTGCTTGGTCTTGCTTCACGACTTGGCCTCGCCGCGACCCAGCTTCGCATCGGCCGTATCGAAGAACAAAAACGTATAGCTTCCCTTGATAGCACCCTTTATCCCGTGCCTTATATTACACCAGATGGCGGTTATACACTTGATAAAGCGCTGTTATTTGCCATGATCCGTCAGGAAAGTGGCTTTAACAGCTGGGCCAAAAGTGGCGCTGGCGCTCGCGGATTGATGCAGTTGATGATGGGGGCCGCCGGCGATATGTCGCGAGACCGCCGCCTACGACGTATTAAACTTGATGATCCGCGCTATAATATGTATCTCGGACAGAAATACATGAAAACCATGCTCGAAAATTTTGCCGAAGGAAACATGTTCAAATCGCTGACGGCCTATAATGCCGGACCGGGTAATATGCAAAAATGGACAAAAAGTACCAATTTCCAGGATGACCCTTTACTGTTCATAGAAAGCATTCCAGCACGCGAGACCCGCATTTATATTGAACGTGTCTTTTCCAATATGTGGATCTACCGCATGCGTATGGGACAGGATACACCAACCTTGGATTTTGTAGCCTCCGGACAGTGGCCCATTTATACACCGCAGGACAATACGCAATCCGCTGAAAATAATAGTAATAAAGATCAAAGATATGCCAATCGATCAGACTAAAGAATTTCTACCGCTTAATATTGCAATCCTTACCCTTTCCGATAGCCGCACAATTGAAACCGACATTTCCGGTCAGGTGCTGGTCGATAAACTGCTTGAGGCCGGTCATAACCTAGCCGACCGCGCCATCATTAAGGACGAGCGCGATGATCTGCGCGCCCAACTAAAAAAATGGATCGCTGATGATGGTATTCAGGTGATCATTTCCACAGGCGGCACTGGCCTCACGGGCCGTGACATTACCCCGGAAATTTTCCACGAGCTTTACGAAAAGGAAATTGAAGGCTTCGGCGAAATTTTTCGCCATATTTCCTTTAAACTTATTGGCACATCAACGCTACAGTCCCGCGCCACGGGCGGCGTGGCAAACGGTACTTATATGTTCGCGGTGCCCGGCTCCCCCGGCGCCTGTAAAGACGCCTGGAACCATATATTTGCCGAACAGCTGGATATCCGCTTCCGCCCCTGCAATTTCGCGGAGATGATGCCCCGCCTTAAAGAAACGTGACCCAATAAAGCGCAGTCCATTAGTCCTCGATATAAATCGCGTCCATAAGAAGATGCTGAGGTCCGTTATCATCACACATGGAATAAAAACGTCCCTCGCCGCCGCGCATGGCAACACCGGCATACTGGCCTTTCTTATCAAGGATATAGAACTGTAAATTAAAGGCGATTTCGCCCTTATCATTCATATAGCGCGGATTGCCCATTGAGAAATCCCGAACCCGTTTAAGCGCATACATACCCGCATCTTTCGGATGCATTCCGTCGCGCATCTTTTCGACAATCAAAAATGAACAAAGATGATAAAGGTTCATTTCACCAAGTCCCGTGGAACCAGCAGCCCCAACATCATTATCAAGATAAAGACCCGCACCAAGGATCGGGCTATCACCGACCCGGCCCGGCACTTTAAAGCTGCGCCCTGATGTGGTGGTGTTACCGCAAATATCGCCTTTGCTGTTGATCGCGTTACAATTGATGGTGCCGTGGATATGTTCAATATCAATCAGGCCTTCGTTGGCCATCTGGTAAGCAACTTCAAACCCTTTCTTTTCAATAAATTCCGGGCCAAGCTCGGCGAATGTTCTTTTATCGCCTTCTTCCTCAACCCGTTTTTTCCATTCAAGATACTGTTTAAAGGATTCAGCACTATTAAGATCACCTTCAATATTATGACCGTTGGCACGGGCAAAGTCTGTGGCACCCTGACCAGCAAGCAGATGGTGATTGGTTTTCATCATCACATCTTTTGCCACATGGCTGGGCGCACGCACCCCTTGAATATAAGCAACACCGCCGGCCCGCTTTAGCGGTCCATGCATACAGCACGCATCAAGGGTCACATCACCGTTCGCGTCCGGAAGTCCGCCGTAGCCAACTGATGTATCCTCGGTGGAATTTTCAGGAAGGTTATTACAGGCGATGGTCGCGTCAAGCACATCCGCACCTTCCGCCATCATCCGATACGCGATTTGAACACCCGTTTCCCCGTCTTCATTCTTAAGCCGATTTCCGTTATGAGCCGCAACCACCAGCGGCTTATAACTACTCATAATCGCCGGTGCCTGTGCTCTGGCTCCAGCGGCCACTGCCCCCACCGCAGCAACAGTCGCCGCCGCACCAAGCACTTCTCTTCTATTCATCTTAGACATCATATTCTCCCATTATTATTTTTGATGAAAATATAATGGGCGGAATTGCAGGATGAGTCAAACATATCCAGCATGCATCAAGCTAGTATCTTAAGCTCAATCCTCCTTGGTTGAACTAATAAACTCAGCCATTGCAACTGAATTTTCATTGCTCTCACCTAGTAACCCTCCTACAACGCCCGCTTTATCCTCCTCATTCTTATTCTGGCTCATTTTCCATTTTCCGGTTAAGGCTTTTATTTCTATTTCTATACCAATGATGCCTTTCATTTGACCCTTTATGTATTTTTCTGGCGCATCTGATACCTTCCATGGGTCGTCGTATCCCGCTTCATTTATTGTGGTGAGCGAATTTAATTGGGCCATCAGCCAGTCCGCATCATCAATAAGTTTAAGCGAGCCACGCGCGTGAACTGTGGCGTAATTCCATGTCGGCACCACTTTGCCATGTTCGGCTTTGGAGGCGTACCATCCGGGGCTGATATAATGATGCGGCCCTTGGAAAATCACCATCACATCACTTCCTTCGTCGTATTTTTTCCAAAACGAATTCCCCTTGGCAATATGGGCGCGAAGGGTACCATTTTCGGAAAGTTCAGGATGCAGCACAAATGGCAAATGATTGGCTGATAACGCACCGTCCTCATGACTGATCAATATGCCAAATGAATGGGTGTTGATCAGTTCATGCATGACGTCCAAGCGGTCTTCATTAAACATTGGCAATTGGTACATATCTTTTTCCTTACAATAAATCTTTCGCGGTATCCACGTCACTTAACATATTGGTGAACTCTACTCGGTTAAATAGGTGGATGTTGGCGACTGTGTCGGCTAGTGCGTTTTCGGTGGACCAGCGTACGCCTTCAAAGGGTGAAAGTCTCGTGCGTCTTCTTCGCATACCGACGAGCCAATAGCCGCCGTCGGTGGCCGGGCCGAAAACGGCGTCGTTGTTTTTTAAGGCGTCGAAAGCGCGGGTGATATGATGTTTTTTGATTGTCGGGATGTCGCCACCGATCAGGACAAGTGGTCCCGAACCAACATCATCGAACACCCGCTGCATACGCTGACCAAGATCACCGCCGCCTTGGGCGATGACGTCATGACGTCGATCAAAGAAGCTGCCTTTATAATTGTCGGGAGAAACACAGATCACGGTTTTCCAATTGCCGCGCCCGACACGTTTTATAAGTGCCCTTACCGTGCGGCGATAAAAACGCCAGGCGCGGAACCTGCCGATATCACGGGCGAGTCTGGTTTTAACCCGGCCCATGCGTGGCTCCTTGACGAATATGACAAGCGTACCGTTCTTCATCAGTAAATTTTCTTTATGGTTTCGGGATTGACACCCAGTTTATAGAGCAGAAGACAAAAGCCATTGCGAACCATGCGAATGAGATACCCATACTTATTATATTTCTCGGCTGACGTGCTAATCACATGCGCACTCATTTTAAGACGGGCGCGACCAATTCGTTTTATAATATCGACATCTTCCATCAGCGGCATATCATTATAACCACCGACCTCGTCATAAAGCTTGCGGGATATGAATAGGCCCTGATCACCGTATGGAAGAGCAAAAACCCGACAACGAAAACGCACCCAATATTCCAGAAGGCGCGGAAAAAATCCTTCATCATCAAAACGAAGTCGAAATGCAAGCGCCTTCCCGGCATCACTTATTATATGTTGCTCGAGCACATCCCACCATCCTGCGGAAAGCTCACTGTCCGCGTGCAGGAAAAAAAGCCACTCCCCCGATGCGAACTGCGCACCGGTTTTAAGCTGAAGCCCCCGACCCGGATTGCAGTTGATGAAATTGCGGTCTTTAAAGGTATATGTCTCTGGTCCGCCGTTGACAATGATCACATCACGAGGGAGTTGCTCCAGCAACTTCTCTAGTGCCTCATCAATCTTAAGGGTCGGTATAATGATTGTAATACTCATGAATGCTCTTTATTTTATTTATGCAAAGTTTATAGTCGAACCATGAAAAAGGAAACCATCAATAAATCTTTGGCAAAACCAACATACTCACTGGAATGTGATCTTGGCGCACCGGACCGTATCATTTGTGGTGTCGACGAAGTGGGGCGTGGGCCGCTCGCCGGGCCGGTGATCGCCGCCGCAGTGATCCTTGACCCTGATAATATCCCCCACCACCTAAACGATTCAAAAAAGTTGAGTGCCAAAAAAAGGCAGGAACTCAATAGCATAATAATAAGCGCCGCTGAATACGCATACGGCGAAGCATCGCTCGAGGAAATTGACGAGCTTAATATCCTTCACGCGTCAATGCTTGCCATGCAAAGAGCTGTCAGTAATTTACCCCGAAAAGTAGATCATATACTTGTCGATGGAAACAGACTTCCTGATTTCGACGCACCCGCCACGGCGGTCATAAAAGGCGATCAAAAGTCGGTTTCTATCGCCGCGGCATCGATAATTGCCAAAATAAAACGTGATTTTCTAATGAAAACGCTCTCTGAAATTCATCCAGAATACGGGTGGGAGCGAAATTCCGGATATGGTACCCGTGAACATATGGAAGCACTAAATCTTGTGGGTCCTTCACCTTTTCACAGAAAGTCATTTGCGCCAATTCGTAACCTAATGACTCAGGAAAATGATATAAACGATTGATTCCAGTAAAAAAATTACTTGACGTGATTCGCCAAATGATTCATGATTCTTCTCATGACACAAAAAACAAACATAAAACGAAAAGCAGCACAAGCGGCAAAATCGCGTAAAGCAATCGCTAAAAAGACTGCATATAAGTCCCTTCCTAAAGATAAAATTCTTAAGGGGGATTGCATTGAGCTTATGAACAGCTTACCGGAAAAATCAGTAGACGTAATCTTCGCTGATCCACCCTACAACATGCAACTAAAGGGAGAACTTCATCGCCCTGATAATTCACACGTCGATGCTGTGAATGATAGTTGGGATCAGTTTGATGGATTTCAAGCTTATGATAACTTTACCCGCGACTGGCTGACCGCCGCGCGCCGGGTACTTAAGGACACCGGGACCATTTGGGTCATCGGCAGCTATCATAATATTTACCGGGTTGGTTCCATCATTCAGGATATTGGTTTCTGGGTTCTTAATGATATTGTTTGGCGCAAATCAAACCCGATGCCTAATTTCCGCGGAACACGCTTTACCAATGCCCATGAGACACTGCTTTGGTGCAATAAGGGCGAAGGCTTTAACAAATACACATTTAACTATGAAGCCATGAAAGCCTTTAATGATGATATTCAGATGCGCTCGGATTGGGTACTGCCTATATGTTCTGGCAAGGAACGCCTAAAGGTCAATGGTCATAAGGGCCACAGCACTCAAAAGCCGGAAGCGCTTCTTTACCGCGTGCTACTGAGTTCTACAAACAAAGGTGACGTTGTCCTTGATCCCTTCTTTGGAAGTGGTACAACCGGCGCTGTTGCCAAAAAGCTCGGCCGTCATTACATCGGTCTTGAACGCGAAGATAAATATATCAAGCTCGCAACCGACCGGATCAAGCAAATTGAGACACTAAGTGACGAAGATCTTGAGATTACACCAGCCAAACGCTCCCTGCCCCGTGTTGCCTTTGGTACGTTAATAGAAAACGGTATGATCAAGCCAGGAACAATATTGTTCGGCCCCGGCAAACGCCACGCCGCAAAAGTACGCGCGGACGGTACAGTGATCAGTGCAGACAGCAAAGGATCAATCCATCAGGTTGGCGCAAGCGTTCAAAACGCCCCAAGCTGCAATGGCTGGACATTTTGGAACATCGAAGTGAATGACAATTTGGTTTCCATTGATAATTTACGCGCAGAAGTTCGCGCAGCCATGAATTAAATTTTTAGTATTTAGTATGAGTGAATTAATAATAAAAAAAGTCATATATTATCTTCCCCGATAATATCAACTGTTTACCTTCTCCGGTGAGTGACCCGCTAAGTGCCCAACTTGGCGGGTTATTTGTATCTGAACCAAATATCTATTCAATAGCGTTGCAAAAAATCTCCCTCGCACTATAGTGCGCCGCAACTGTAATTTCTCGAACTTAAGGAAATGAAATGCAAACGGCTCCTGACCTGCCCATCGTTGAACCAAAATCAGATGGTATCATCGCCCGGTACCGGACCGAAATTCTAGCGGGCCTTACCGTTGCGCTGGCACTGGTACCGGAAGCTGTTGCCTTTTCATTCGTGGCCGGGGTTCATCCGCTTGTCGGACTTTACGCCGCATTTATCGTTGGCCTTATTACTGCGACCTTTGGTGGCCGACCGGGTATGATTTCCGGTGCGACGGGTGCTCTTGCTGTTGTTATGGTGGCGCTGGTTGCGACCCACGGCGTTCAGTATCTGTTTGCCACTGTCATACTGATGGGAATAATCCAGATACTTGCCGGTATATTTAAATTGGGGAAATTTATCCGTATGGTGCCGCATCCGGTGATGCTCGGCTTTGTCAACGGTCTGGCGATTGTTATTTTCCTTGCCCAACTGGGCCAGTTTAAAGTGGAAGACGCGCTTGGAAATCAAAGTTGGATGAGCGGCCTACCACTTTATCTGACCTTAGGCCTTGTCGTTTTGACCATGTTTATCATCTGGGCCGCACCAAAACTAATTCGCAGTGTTCCTGCGCCTTTGCTTGGCATTGTTGCCGTTTCTCTGGTTGTTATTGGTCTTGACATTGATGTACCACGGGTTGGCGATCTCGCCTCCATCAAAGGAAGCCTACCATCCTTTGCCATTCCTGATATTCCATTCACCTTTGAAACCTTACAAATTATTCTGCCATATGCTTTTATACTCGCGGCAATCGGCCTTATAGAAAGCCTGCTAACCCTTAATCTAGTCGCAGAAATGACGGAAACGCACGGCGGCACCAGCCGTGAATGTGCGGCACAAGGCGCCGCAAATGTTGTCACTGGCTTCTTTGGCGGTATGGGCGGCTGTGCTATGATCGGCCAAAGTATGATCAATATTAAATCAGGTGGCCGCAGACGGTTATCAGGCATTTCAGCGGCACTGTTCCTACTCTGCTTTATTCTCTGGACGTCGGGATTGATTGAACAAATCCCTGTGGCGGCCCTTGTTGGGGTTATGTTTATGGTCGTGCTAGGCACCTTCGCGTGGTCGAGCCTGACTATTTTGCACAAAGTGCCGCGCCACGATGCGTTTGTCATTATTCTGGTCACCTTCGTCACGGTTTACAGTGACCTAGCTGTTGCCGTTGTCGTTGGTGTCATCGTTTCCGCACTCGTCTTTGCGTGGCGTGCGTCTAAACGTGTTTCTGTAAGATCTGAAATTAATGATAAGGGACAGAAAATATATAATATCCGCGGGCCACTCTTCTTTGGTAGCATAGCAAATTTTCAGGAAATGTTTAGCCCCAAAGATGACCCGGAAGACGTTGTCGTTGACTTTCTTAAATGCCGTGTATGGGATCATTCCGGGCTTCAGGCTATTGAAGCGCTCACCGAACGTTATAACCGCCGCAACAAAACAGTACATCTTCGCCATCTAAGTCCCGATTGCAAAGCACTGCTCCATAAAGCTGGCAGCCTGGTTGAACAGATGCCAAATGAAGACCCAGATTATGGTATCGCTGTCGACTACGACGAATATTTCGAAGAAGACTAAGTGTTCAACTTAACTACCTATTAAATTATGCGGAAGTCAACAAGGCGTAAAGTTGGTCTTTTAGCTGCATGCGTTTTTTTCTCACCATTTCTTCGTCAGTTTGAGATGCATGATCTTCGCCAATTTCCAAACGGTGAACGTGACGGTTAATTTCATGATATTCATCAAACAATCTCGCGAAATGCTTATCATTGATTTTCAAGTCATGAATTTTATCAATATACTCTGGGAAATCATCGCGAAGTTCGTGGGGGGTGTGGCTCATTATATTCTCCTTAAACATCTTATTAAATAATATAAAGAGAGCCTACAATAGATATTAGTGAGAATGTTTGACCCCGGTCAAAATTTGATCGTTATTTCAGAAAAAATTTTTTTATCACGTTATGAAAAATATCCGGTTTTTCCTGGTGAATATAAGGCAAAAAATCCAGACTTAAAAATGATTGCAGTTGAACTCGCATCCTGCCCCGTTCTTTCCGAAGGGCGCGCAGCCCCTTTTGCCAGCGCTGAGATAGTCAAACGTCCTGAAACAGAGGGTAAACATATCGTGACAATTTTTGCTGACGGTGCATCGCGTTATTTCTCAACCGATGTTTTTATAGGATTTGATGCGGATTAGCTCGCTATATGCGCCGTGTCAATTTGCCCCATTAACTGTCGGGTATACTCCAGTTGAAGATCCAGCTGTATAAGCAAAAAGCCTGTATAATTTTTCTCAGCATTTAAAAGTGCCTGAAACTCTGGGGTGCGGGCCTTGTCGATAAAATCACCGATTGCCTGTTCAGATTGAAGGGTCGGAAGGATTAGCTCAAACCCGGTCGGCTCCAACTCACCTGCGAATACTGTCCTCTCTCCAGCCTCGAGCATCTCATACACAGATTGTGAATATCCCGTCAGGCGAGCAAGAAGACGGTTGCGGATAATCAAAGTTTCCTCGTAATAATAGGAAATAGCGTAGCGCAAATCGCTATTTTCAATCATTGATATTTTTCCACTATTTTGAAGATCATGGAATGTTGTTGTTCTTACCGATGGCACACTCCAGCCAAATTGAACACTATTTTCAAGACTGCGGTAGAAATCAATGGCCTTCACTGTTCCATCGCTCAACGTATGTGTATACTCGCGAATGTGGTTGCCGCTCTCAATAACGTCTGCAAGTATTTCAAGTTGAGTTTGTTTATTCAGCGCCTCCTGCTTCATTCTGGTGAAATGTGACACATCATACTCAAGGTCCTGATAAAGGCGGTCAAGATACTCGGCTCCCTCTAGCCGCTCCTTCCTCTCAGTATTCCAAGCATCCACCTGCAAACCAATAAATATCCCCAGCACCACGATCAACACCTCTATTATGACCTGGAACCAGTCCTGCCGCCTTATTGCGGACGCAAGTTTCTCAATTACCATATTACTCCTTCCCTCTATTGGTGCGAGCTTATCCCAAAAATGAATAATATCAAAATTATCGAGTAAATACATAATCTTGAGCTTTTCAAAAATTGCTGATACGGTGAGCACACGAATTTTCGACTTTCTTAGAATATGATTGGGGAGTACGCATGGCATCGACACTGCTTTTTATCATCATACTGGCAATGATCATTTTTATGTTCAAACTCAGAGAGGATAACGTAAAATTTAAAAAGCAGATCAAATGGCTCAAAGATAGAGTAGACAGCTTTGACGGCAAGAATTCTGATCAAGAAATAAACGTCGCCGACGAACAATCAGCACCTGAGGCCGAACCACCATTTTCGCAAAAACCGATAGCGGAACCGGTTGTTGATAACGCCGAAGAACAGCCTCAGACTGCGGCACTTGAGATTAGTAAACCAAGCATTTTTAAAGTTATAGAAAAAGAACTCTCCACCCGCTGGATGATTTGGCTGGGCGGCATTGCTTTTGCGATCGGCGGAGCGTTTCTCGTCAAATATTCCATCGATGCAGGGCTTCTTAGTCCTGCGATTAGAGTAACGATGGGCACTATTCTTGGCGTGGCGATGGCTTTCGCCGGAGAAGGTATTCGCCAACGGCGAGAAAAAATCGGATTTATAAAGGATGCTCCAGATTATGTGCCCGGCGCAATCTCGGCGGCGGGGCTATTTACCGCGTTCGCTGCGGTTTACTCAGCATATGCACTTTATGACCTGATTTCACCATTGATCGCCTTTGCCGCGCTTGCTGGTCTCAGCTTTCTTTCGACCGGGCTTGCTTATTTTCATGGGCGCTTTTTTGCTTATCTTGGTATGATTGGCGGACTGATTATCCCGGCGCTCGTGTCAACCGGATCAGGAAATGCGTGGGTGCTGTTCCCCTACTTGTTGGTCATCGCGGGCTCAGCCCTTTGGATCAGCCGCAAAAAAGCATGGGTTGATGTGGCGGGTGTTACGCTTCTTCTTTCAATGCTGTGGACAGTTTTATGGATATTCACCAATTGGAAAATCGGTGATATTATTCCGGTTGGTGTTTATTTGATTATCCTTAGTGGTCTTAACGTGACGCTACTTGGAGGCGCGAGCCCGGCGAGATCATCCGATAGGACAGTTCACGGACTGATTCCAAGCCACGCCGTGACAATCATGTCAGACGTCGCGACATTGTTATCAGTGGTCCTGCTTGTTTCAATCGTTCGGCTTGAACATTATACATCGATTGGATTTATACTTCTGACCATTGCTCTAATCGGTCAGGCCTATGCGGTTCATAAATCGCCGGAATATGACATGGGCGGTATTTTTTCCGTCTTTGGCATCATATTCCTCCTCGGAAGTTGGCATGTGCCGGATATTTTTGAAATCCAGCAACTTCTTACTGACGCTGATAGGCGCGCGTTTATCTGGTCACCGATTGCACCACCTGGCTTACAAACATTTAGCATCGCTAGCCTGTCGCTAGTTGGCATCACTAGTCTTGCAATTTTCATCCGTCTTCCTTGGCTTTTCCGGCGCGCGCTGTGGGCAACCCTTGGAAACCTGTTACCACTCGTGGTGCTTATCATCGCCTATTGGCGGGTCAAAGACCTGGACACCAGCATCCCCTTCGCGGGCATAGCCGTCATTATTGCCCTGATACTCACCTACGGTACAAAATTCATCGGTGACAAATCAGAGGGGGAAGCCAAAGCACCCATCGCTGCCTATGCCGCCGGAGCAACGATGGCCGTCGCTCTTGCGCTGACTATGGTTCTGCGGGAAGCGTGGCTCAGTTTTGCGCTTGCTCTTGAATTGGTGGCTCTTGGTTATATCTGGCAAAAAACGGCTGTGCATGGTCTTCGGCAACTTGCACTTTTACTTGCTGCTGTGGTGTTGATAAGACTATTTTTAAATGCCTCTATATTTGAGTATCATACAGGACCCATGCCTGCCATCAACTGGCTCTTCTACGGCTATGGCCTTACCTCAGGGCTCTTCTATCTGGCATCAAGAATTTTTAATGACGGCGCCAAGAATGATCGCCTGATCAGTGTTCTTAGAGCTGGTTGGATCATTATACTCATCAGCTTTATTTCATTGGAACTCAGGGTCCTGTTCAGCGACGGTGGCACGCTCTATTCTGCGCCAAGTGAACTTGAAATCGCTCTGCAAACCGTGACTTGGTCACTGGCCACGGTGATCCTGATGTGGCGGGAAATAAAAGATCAGGACAAACTTCTTGGAAAATTACGTAGATTTATGACCATTGTTTCACTGGCAGGCCTGATCCTCGGTGGTGGACTGGCCAACAACATTTTCCTCAGCCGTGTTGATGTGGGCGGCTTTATTATCTTTAATCTGCAGTTCCTGCAATTCCTGATCCCGGCACTTCTTTATGCGGTCAAGGCTTACTTGGCCCGTATGGCAGAGAAGCCAAGAAGTCTCAAAATTTACAGCATGGTTGCCTTTCTTGCATTCTGGTTCTGGCTATCGGCCGAGGTACGTCACGCCTTCCATCCTAGTGGTGGCCACGGATCTCCGTCTGATTGGGAAGGATACACCTATTCTCTTATTTGGCTTATGTATTCTGTTATCCTCCTTGTTATCGGCCTTCAACGAAGAAATGAAACCGTCAGGCTCGCTGGTCTTGGTGTGTTATCCGTGGTGGTCTTAAAAGTATTCCTCAGTGATATGAGTGAGCTTGAAGGTTTGGCCCGCGCCCTGTCCTTCATGGGGTTAGGAGCAGCATTAATCGGAATTGGCTACCTCTATCAGCGGTTAAAAGTCGTGGACGAAAAAACAAGTAATGCATAAGCAATACGTATATTCGCTCTACGGTTTCATTATTTCCAGTCCTTGATTTTATGGCCTTTGGCTGCATAAAATAAAATATAAAGATAACAGGGTAAACCGATGTAATAAGCAAGCTGCATATCGCCAAAAATTAAAGCAATCCGACCAAAGGCAAGCGGCAGGAGTGCACCGCCCGCAACTCCCATGATAAGCAGTGCTGATCCCTGCGCGGTAAATTTACCCAGACCATCAAGCGACAATGGCCAAATTGATGGCCAGACCATAGCATTGGCAAGCCCCATGAGCGCAACAAAAAACACTGAATTCGGGACAATAGGTATTCCCGCCCACTGCCAAAGAGTCATGGAAATTGTACTCTCCTCCGTCGAGCTCATGACAATACCGAAAATGCAAAAACAGCCTACGAGAGCAGATAAAAAAAGCGCCTGCGCCTGACTTAAATATTTGGGTATCAACATAACCCCAATTATATATCCTAAAACCATAAACGACATGGTAAAAGACGTTAGAATCGAAAAATTATCCATATAAAGCGTTGATCCATAAAGATTGATTGTATCACCTGATATCACTTCAACACCTAGATACGCAAAAATAGCAGCAGCACCCAATACAGTTTGCGGAAATTCAAAGATACTTTTTTTATCGGTTACTGTTGTCTCATTTTCAGTGAGTTCAGCTATTTTTGGTAACCTTGAAAAATAGACAAGTCCTATCAAAAGGACGAATATAACCGCCATAGAAATGTAGGGAACAATCAGGCGCTGTGAAAGTTCCGCAACTTCAGTTTCTGTTAAAACAAGGATCGCAAATTCTGATGCGTCCGTTACGTCGCTTAAGACAATCGCGGCAAATATTATAGGAACCACAATCCCGGCAACTTTATTTAAAAGCCCCATGATGGCAATGCGCGTCGCCGCACTTTCTTTTGGCCCAAGAAAAATGACGTAGGGATTAGCGGCCGTTTGCAAAATGGTTAGTCCCGTCCCAAGCACAAATAACGCCAGTAAAAAAAACACATAATTAATTGACGATGCTGCAGGTACGAAAAGCAACGCACCGACAACCATAATAGCCAGTCCGAGCATCATACCGTTTCTATAACCCGTTATTTTCAGGACACTGGCCATCGGTAGCGCCATAGTCGTGTAGGCGATATAAAAAGTGAAGGTTACAAACAACGCTTGGAAATCATCAAGATTACAAATTATTTTTAAAAATGGTATCAGCGAACCATTTAACCAGGTTACAAAACCGAAAATAAAAAAAAGCACACCAATAATAATCATTGGCATGATCATATTCTTGTCTCCTTGTGCTTTTACTTCTACATCCACTTACCGTTTCCCTTTTTTAAAACAATAGTATGGACGGACATTTTTTCAAAATTATTTTTTTATCCCCCTTTTTAAATAATTGAATCGTGGTATAAATTTTCGCTCACTTAATAAATCAGGAAAAATAAAAATATAAATCAGGAAAAATAAAAATGGATATTATTAGACACCACAAAGGTACACGTATGAGCCAGATCGTAGAGCATGACAATACTGTCTATCTTTCGGGGCAAGTTGGATATGGCGATACGGTAACCAAGCAAACAAAATCAATGCTTACCAGTGTTGATGAACTTCTTGCGGAAGTGGGCCTTGATAAATCCCGTATATTATCAGCAACAATCTGGCTCGCCAGTATGGATGATTTTGTAGAGATGAATGAAGTTTGGGATGAGTGGATCGATCCAGACAATCCTCCAACCCGCGCCTGCGGTGAAGCAAAACTGGCGACACCGGATTTTCTCGTTGAAGTGATCATCGTGGCCGCAAAGAAGTAACCGGACATGGCCGATTTTATTGATGACGCTATTGCTGATGCTCAAGTGGCCATGACGGTCAATGCACTTGAAGACAATACTTACAAATGCGACTTGGCCAGCACTCATGGCTCTATGACGCGGACAATCACAATGGCCGAAGGCTACGGCCCTCCAAAGCTCGGCAATCTGATTTATTATTACGCCACAGAAATCCAGCTTTATGAAGACTGCAACGATATTCTTGAGTGGGCGTCGGATATGGGGTTAAACCCGGGTGACAGTGAAACGCTCAAAAGATACGATCAACTTGGCGAAGACCACCGTGAACTAAGAATGCTTCTGGGCGAAGAAAACTATTTAAATATGATCGCCGCTCTGGAAATCAGTCAGGCACTTGATGGTGCCGATCCAAGGTAATTACAAATATGGCAATACTAATCTTACTCAATCAAGCCGATCCCACATTATTGGAAACGCACTTAAAATCACATCCAGACTGTCCCGAAGTACGGATTTATCCCAATGTTGGAAATACAGAGGATATCGATTGTGTGATCGTTTGGAAACACGATGAAGGCGTGCTGAATGATTTTCCAAATTTAAAGCTTATTGCATCCTACGGTGCGGGCGTAGAAAACATACTCTCGGACCCTTCCCTACCCGAAGGGGTTCCCATCACCCGTTTCGTTGATGACACTCTTTCGGATCAGATGGCGGAATTTATCTTGGCAGGTATTCTCAATCACCGCCTTCGCCTAACTTATTACCGAGAACTCCAGGCAGCTACCAGCTGGCGCTGTAATGAATTTTTAAAAGGAAAAAACGTCACTATTTTGGGTATGGGTGAGCTCGGCACAGCCACCGCTAAGTTACTTCACTTAAATGGTTACCGCGTTTCTGGCTGGAGCAGATCATTGAAAGATGTCGCGGGTATTAAAAGCTACTTCGGTGATGACCAAATTAAGTCGTCTGTCGCTGAAGCGGATATAGTCGTCTGTCTTTTGCCACTTACGCCGGACACTAAGCATATTCTCAATATAAACCTTTTTTCGGTCATGAAAAAAGGGGCATATCTTATTAATGTCGGTCGTGGTGACCATCTTGCGGAAAGTGATTTGATGGATGCGCTGGCAAGTGAACATTTATCGGGCGCGCTGCTTGATGTATTTTCAATCGAACCACTACCCAAAGATCATCCATTCTGGCGCCACCCAAAAATTCATATGACACCGCATATTTCGAGCCCGACAGATAAGGCAAATGTGGCGCGTCAAATTCTTGAAAATTACACACGCTTAAAAAGTGGAGCTCGTTTGCAGCATCAGGTTGATCCAAAAAGATCGTACTAAGCGCGATAACTGTTGCGAAGCCAGCCCGATGGTGGTAATTAGCGGTCAAATTTAATTTAGCTCTTTTAAGTAGGTGAAACCATGAAGATACCAGGCAATACAATTCGCCCCGGTTATGTAGTTGAACATCAGGACACAATCTGGGTCGCTGTGAAAATCTCTCATACCCAACCTGGCAAAGGCGGTGCCTATCTTCAAGTGGAACTTAAAAACCTTCTTGATGGCCGCAAACTTAACGAACGTTTCCGCTCATCGGAAAAAGTAGAAAAAGTTCGCCTTGAGCAGAAAAATCAAACATTCTTGTTCGAAGCAGACGGTATGTACACCTTTATGGACGCCGAAACATACGAACAAATTGAAATATCAGCAGAATTTCTTGGTGACAAAGCCCAATTTCTTCAGGACGGTATGGAAGTGGTTGTGGAATTTTATGAAACAACCCCACTTGGTGTTGAACTACCGCAAACTGTTGAGCTTACAGTGGTTGAAACAGAGCCTGTTGTAAAAGGCCAAACGCAAAAGTCATCCAATAAACCTGCCCTTATGGACAATGGCATGCGTGTTATGGTCCCAACCTTTGTTCATCAAGGTGACCGTATTAAAGTAAATACCGAAGACGGTAGCTACAACGAGAGAGTAAAATAATGGCCCTCCAATCCGCCCTTATCAATGTGATGGAAAAAGCCGCAAAAAAAGCCGGCAATAAGCTCGCCCGCGATTTTGGTGAGATAGAGCACCTTCAGGTTTCCCGTAAAGGGCCCTCCGATTTTGTCTCAAAGGCCGATATTCGCGCCGAGCAAACAATCGTCGAAGAACTTAGAATCGCTAGGCCGTTATTCGGTTTCATCCTTGAAGAAGGTGCAGATGTCGCCCCTGAAGATGGTAGCAATAGCGTCTGGATCATTGATCCGCTTGATGGCACAACAAACTTTCTTCACGGCATTCCACATTTCGCCACATCAATCGCTTGTGAGCAAGGCGGTGAAATTATCGCTGCTGTGATATATAATCCAATCACCGACGATCTTTTTTGGGCCGAAAAAGGCCGTGGTGCCTATCTCAATAATCGTAGATTGAGAGTATCAAGTCGTAAGAACTTAACCGAATGCGTACTCGCAACTGGTATTCCATTCCATGCTCGCCCCCATCAGGACACCTTCGTCACCAATGTTGAGCACATAATGGGCGAAGTGGCCGGCGTGCGCCGCTTTGGCGCTGCTTCACTTGATCTTGCATGGGTTGCCGCCGGTCGCTACGATGGCTTCTGGGAAGAAGGTTTGAATTCCTGGGACATTGCTGCTGGTATTTTGCTCGTTCGCGAAGCCCGCGGTATGGTTAGTGAATTTGATGGCCGCGCCAAAATGCTTGATACCGGACAAATTCTTGCAACGAATGGGGCTATACACGGCTCCGTTACCCGGCTATTATCGAACGCACGTAAGGCCCACAAAGAAAAGCAGAAATAACAATGACACAATCGCCATTTGCAAATTTAGCCATCAGCTCCGCGCTTTGGTTAAGCTTGTTGCCTATGGCGGTTCAGGCACAGGAAATTGGCGGCCTGCCCGCTCAGTCCCCAAGCGAACAGGCGCAGATATTCCTGAATGCCGGAAGCCTTACATCGATTGAACCACTTTTTATCACGTTTCATCCTCAGCAAATCACGTTAGAGGAAGACAATCTCAAAAAACTAAAAAAATGGCTCCAAAAGATCAAAAAGTCCGATGTACCCATTCATGTCTACAGTTACGCTACTCCGCCGATCAGCCGTATGGATATGACCGAAAAATCTGCACATCATATGGCGATCCGCAAGGCCTTTAATCGGGCCCTCGACGCTAAAAATGCCCTTGAAAATGAAGGTGTTGCCGGCACTCAGATCGCCCTGCACGCAATTGGTCCTGCGGATGATAATCCTGGCGACCAGCTTCGCATTACAATAAGAAACAATTGATTACATTATTTTTTGCAAATTTGCCTTAATATTGCCAACTAATTCTTAGACTCTTGCGCCCGCGCCTGATAATATCCAAAAAATGTATGGGTATCAGGAAAAACTAATTAATAATAAGGGGCTATGCGCATTACTTATATCTGCGCATGAACTCAAGGAGCATGATATAAATGATGAGACCTCAGAAATATCTCAATAGGACCATCCTTTTTCTTATCGGCGTAATCATTGTCTGTGCCGTTCTATTTCCAAAAATGCAGGACGCATTTGCTACAAATCCAATGCTCAATGGCCTGATCGCAACTGTACTTCTGTTCGGCATTATTATTTCCATGCGCCAGACTTACATGTTGATTCCTGCTCTGAACTGGCTTGAAAGCTTTAAAAAAAATGAAAGCTCCGAAGTAACACCAGAAGCACCGGAACTTCTTGGCGCCATGGCGACAATGATGGAAGAACAAAAGGACAGAAAAATGGCCCTGTCCACCATGTCCATGCGTACACTGCTCGACGGCATCGCTGCTCGAATGGACGAAGGGCGAGAAATCACCCGTTACATCGTTGGCCTTCTTATTTTTCTCGGGCTACTCGGCACCTTTTGGGGCCTTCTGACCACCATCGGTTCAATCGGCGACACCATTGACAGCCTGCGGGTAGGAAGTGGCGATGTCGGCCTTATGTTTGAAGACCTTAAAGAAGGTCTCGCCGCACCGCTTTCCGGTATGGGCACAGCGTTCAGCTCCTCGCTTTTTGGTCTTGCTGGCTCTGTGGTTCTCGGTTTTATTGACCTTCAAACCGGTCAAGCACAGGGAAGATTTTTTAATCACCTTGAAGATTGGCTCAGCGGTATTACCAAGCTATCCAGCGCCGGCAGCAATGTTGCCCTTGAAGCGGGTGATGCATCGGTTCCTGCCTATGTCAGCGCACTTCTCGAACAGTCAGCAGACAGCCTTGATAGCCTGCATAAGGTCATATCCCGTAGTGAAGAAAATAAATCAGAAATTAACCACGCTATAACCAATTTATCCTCTCATTTGTCCGGCCTTGTCGACCATCAGGCGGAAATGCGTTCGGTGATGAAACAAATGGTCAGCGTGCTCGCTGCAAGTAAAGATGATAGCGCGGACACTAGTGCCACTCATCTGCGAAACATTGATATTCAGTTAAAGGCACTGACGGACGAAACCATCAAGGGTCAGGACAAATTTGCCTCAAGCCTGCATTCAGAAATTCGTCTTCTTGCCCGCACACTCGGTGCTATTGTTGACGGCACCGCCACGGTGCCAAAATCTGCTCCTGTTAGATCCGCAGAACCAGCAAAACCTGCCGCCGCGCCCGCACCAAAGCCAGCACCAAAAGCTCCACCAGGAGAAGACGGCAACTATAAAATGCCGGAAGTAAAACCCAAAGCCAATAAAAAACCAGCCCTGACCGCTAAAAGGGATGATTAATGGCGCTTCTTCGTACAGGCAGGCGTCCCGGCACAGCCAATAACAATACATGGCCGGGATTTGTTGATGCACTAAGCACATTGCTGCTGGTGATTATCTTTCTGCTTTCTATTTTTATGCTGGCACAATTTTTCCTTGGTCAGGCCTTGTCCGGCCGCGATGAAGCCCTTGATAAACTCAGAGTACAAGTACTTGAACTCAGCGACCTTCTTAGCCTTCAGCGTCAGGCCAATGATGACCTGAGATCAAACGTCATTCAGCTGTCCGCATCTCTACAGGTGGCTGATGGTGATCGAGAGCAGCTTCAGCGCCGCATTCTTGAGCTTGAAGCTGACATCGCCGATGCACAGGGAGCATCTGGCCGCATCTCCCGTTCAGCAGACGAACAACAACAAATGATTTCTGACCTTCGAAACCGTTACAACGTTGCTATGGACACTCTCAATAAAGAACGCTCCCTTTCCAAAACCGCCATGGATGAGGTGGCAGCGCTGAATATGCAGCTGGCTAGCCTTAGACAGCAACTTGCCGTACTCAATTCTGCGCTCGAAGCCTCCGAAGCCAATGACAAGGAACAGGAAGCCATCATCACCAACCTGAGTGAACGATTAAACACTGCCCTCGCCTCAAAAGTGGCAGAACTTAATCAGTTTCGAAGTGAATTTTTCGGCCGCCTCCGGCAAGCCCTTGGCGACCGTAAAGATATCCGCATTCAGGGCGATCGGTTTATATTCCAATCAGAAGTACTCTTTTCATCCGGATCCGCCACTCTTGGTGCAGGCGGACAACAGGAAATGGCGAAGCTCGCTGATACGCTTTCCACCATTATGGCGACGATCCCTGATGACGTGAACTGGATTCTGCGCATCGACGGTCACACGGATGTGCTACCAATCCGTACCGCCCAATTCCCGTCAAACTGGGACCTTTCAACGGCACGGGCACTGTCTGTGGTTAAATATCTGATCAGCCAAGGCATCCCCGCAGAGCGCATGGCCGCAACCGGTTTCGGCCAGTTCCACCCTCTTGACCCCAATGACAATCAAGACGCCTACAGACGCAATCGCCGCATCGAAATGCGCTTAGATCAAAAGTAATATCCTGATCCCGTTACGCCGTCGCAAGTAGCGACACGCCGCCAACGATAACCACGGACCAGATTAATCTTTGTTTTAAATGTCCTTCGCCGAGCAAGATACTGCCCAACAGTACAGATATCAACACGCTGGTTTCTCGCACAGGGGCGAGCAGTGTAACCGGTGTAAAGGTGATCGCGTAGAGAAATAGAATATAAGCCATTGGGCTTAGAAAACCGATCAAAATCACGCCCATGCGGTGATCTCGCCACAGAATTCTTACTTCTTCACGGCGCCTGAGGGCCACAGGGGCGAGAAACAGGCTTCTGAAGGTGTTTGAGGCATAATCAAGCAGGACAGGAGACACCATCACCACCGAGACCACATAAGCGTCCCAGGCCGTGTAGCTGCCGATACAAAAGCCAACCACGAGACCGTAGCCGATTGACGCCGTGACGTTATTCGCGCGCTTGCTAAACCCACCAGTGAGAAAAAAGATGCCTGTTATAATGATTATACTACCGGCGATGATTTGCGCATTGACCACCTCATGCAGGAAAAACACCGCCAGCGTCATAGAAATCACCGGCCCCGTTGATCGGGCCAATGGATAAACCAGTGATAGGTCCCCGTGACGATAGCCCCGTTGTAATAATGAGAAATAAACTGTGTGAATGACCGAGCTTACCAACACGCAGCCAAATTCAAACAGTCCAAAGCTCGGCATCTCCACCAAAAAAATATAAATCACCCACGGTAGATAAAATACATTGGAGAGAAATGATATCAACCAGATCAGCTCCACCCCACCGCCAATGCGCTTGACATAAAAGTTCCAAGTCGCATGACAGAATGCGGCGGTGAGAACAAGAAGCAGGGCAGTGATAGTCATAGGGTATTAATCGCCGTGAGAATTATTGATGTGTTTTCGATCAATAACAGCAATGTCGCTTTTTATCTACCCCATCTTGCCGTAAGACATGGGAAAGCTATCATCCTGAAGCCATTTTTCATCCAGAGGCGGGAAATCCGGGTTCATATCCGTCATTTCTTTCCAGTTTTCCTTACCCGACCAGCTTTTGATATCAATTCGGTAAGCACGGGTGCGTTTTAAATCTTCCTCAATGATTGAGCTAAAATCTTTACCCAATTCCATCTCCGAGAAATATTTTTTAATCAATCCATAAAACGCATGCTTCTGCTCTTCTTCAGTGGTGACTTCAACCACATCACCGAACGCCATGACCGATTTAAACTGTACAGAAAAATTAAGAGCCCGGTTGCTTGGCAGCAACCTTCCCATTTCCGAAGCGCAGAAAGCGATCTGGTTGTGGCGCTTGGTATTGGCATCCCGGCGGCCAATCATAGCACCGTGCATATATATGCAATGCTTGTCTTCATCATACCAAAATGTCATCGGATGGACGAACGGCTGATCATCCCAGCGCGTTCCAAAATATCCAAACGGTGCCCGCTTGATAAAATCCTTTATCCAGTCTTGCTCACGCACATGTTCACGGCGACGGGATTTGTTTTCTGGTCGGCTATCAAGGTCGTATCCACGTTTTTTTGCTTTTGGTCCATTTTTAACGTCTGCCATTATCTTCACTCACATAAATTAAATTTACTAAAGTTATAAATGATGATATGGTTATTGAAAATATCCAATTATACTAGATTTTAATATAACCACTTTCTACTAAAAGCTATAAATTATTGAAAGTTGCAAACGGTCTACGTAAGGCTTTGTTTTATCAGATAACTCACCGATTAGTTTTTTATATTCAAGTCCGATCATAAAATCTTCTATCACATTGTATAAGATATTCACATGGAACGATTTCACATTTTCTATGGCGTGATTTGTACCCAATTTTTGTTGGTTGAGGCCGGGATCAAGACTTTCCGCCCATGATACAACTAGGGTCGACCGTAATCTATTGGTTACATGCACGGTCCCGCCTACCGTGACACCCTGTATATTTAGAGGATCTATAAATTTGTTGCCCATATCATCATCAAGCACCGCCCCGTCCGCGAAAGCAGAGAAAGCACCATAGTGGCCAATCCCACCTCGCAGATACTGTATTAAAATTTCCACCTTATCTTTGATGATTTTTTTATTTGCCGTAACGATAAATCCACCTGTTAACTTATGCGCCTCAAACTGGCCGTTATCAATGCGCAGCTCACGCAGGATTCCAGCAACCGAAAAGTGCCCCCACGATGGATCAAAATCAATCCGACCAACAAAATCCGGCATCCTTTGATCATCAGTGACATCATAGTCGCCAAGATTTGATGTTGGGTTTTCAACCGCCACTCGCAGTGAAAATTCTCTGAAATCAGCCGTATACCGTACCTGTGGCTGGCGCGCAAAGGTGATCGCGGAGTTGCCACCATAATCGAGGATATCCAGAAAGCTTTTCGGATCAATAAAAGTGCTTACCGTCTGCCCGACCAGAAAATTTCCTATGTCAACATAGGCATGACGAAGGACAAAGCGGGTATTGCTGGTACCATATGCTTCTACCGTATTACCGTCAGCATTACTCTCGACACCAAAATTGCCTTCAATATAAGCTTTAACGGGACCAAGCGGCGTTTCATCTCGTCGGATATCGGCATACACTCGGGTTTCTTTGGCGTTAAGTCCAAAACGCGTTCCTTTATTTTGATGGGCGAACAGAAGATCGGCATTATACGTCCCAGAGGCATCGTCAATTCCATTTACGCCCTTGGATGCAAGGGCTGCATTAATTTTTACAAATCCACCAAATTTTAGATCAATCTCATCCGCGTTTCCTTCATTCATATAAAATTCAAGAGCTAATACAGCTACGATTAAAATGATATTTGCAGTCTTAATTTCGTAAAGCATTCTCTATTGCGCACAATTACTTGTGCGCACTCACCTGTTAAATATTAAAATGTTATCCCTTATAAAACTGCAGATATCTTTGGTCTTACCGCTTCTTGTTCTCACATAAAACAAGCTTCATATCTGAGGAGTCACTTTGGTCGGAACTATGTTTCTTTGCTTTTATTATATTTTTCACATCTTGACATAAGTTTTACTCATTCAAATTAGGTTTACCGAAGTTATAGATGATGATATGGTTATTTAAAATATCCAATTATTGGCATTATTTATATGACCACTTTATATGTTGAACTCGACAGAAATAGTAACATTGCGCTTCATAAGCAATTGATCTTGAAACTAAAGGACCAAATTCTTTGTGCGTCTATTGCCGCAAACGCAAAGCTACCCTCGTCCCGCGTTCTTGCCAAGGACCTCGGTGTGTCACGAATTGTCACTATCGCCGCTTATGAGCAGCTTATCGCTGAAGGTTATCTGACCTCCAGAGCAGGCTCTGGTACGTTTACCAGTGCAAGCATTCCTGAAAAACCTAAAACCAATAATAAAGATTATGTTGGTCCCAGTTGGTTTAATGCTGAAACAAAAAAGAAAACTTGTATTTATGATCACGAGATTAAGGTAAAATATGATTTTTCCATTGGACATCCAGCTACCAAATTGCTCCCCCGTAACAGCTGGAACAGAGCATGGCGCAAAGCTCTAAGCAGGTCATTCAGCGGAGAACGACCAGATCGTGCAGGTATTGTTTCAATAAGAGAAGCGCTTACTGGCCATCTCGAACGTTCCAGAAATATTTTCTGTCATCCCGACAATATCATAATCACATCGGGTGTGGCAGAAACACTCCGGCTTCTCTCTAAAGTGATGACCAAATTCGAGCCAGAAATATTTATGGAAAGTCCCGGTTTTAACGTTGCCCACCACTGGCTTGCGGGTTGCGGAAAGGTTACGGCAATTAATGTCGATGAACGCGGATTAATTGCCTCAGAACTGCCAATGAGCGCCCTCGGTCCTACTATGCTTTTTTGTACGCCGTCTCATCAATTTCCCCTTGGATTCAGATTAAATCTAAAACGCCGTGGTGAGATACTCAAATGGGCGCGCAACAATGACGCACTTATACTTGAAGATGATTATGATAGCGAGTTTCATTATGACAGCATGCCGCTTCCGACGTTAAAATCTCAGGACGAAAGCGGCCATGTGGTTTATTTTTCATCCTTTTCCAAAAGTGTGAGCCCCAACATCAAAGTTGGGTATCTGATCGCCCCGGATAATATATGCGCAGTTCTTAAAAATATCATTGCTCAGGAGCACGCAGAACCGCCATTTCTGATGCAAGAAGCCATGGCCCATTTTATCGAAAGTGGAGACCTGGATAAACATATCGCCCGTTCGCGGCGTCACTATGCGAAGTTGAATAAAATAATGCGGGAAAAACTAAGTGATCTGCCAACAGGTGTGACCGTCTCGGGTCTCGAAAGTGGTATCCACGCCTTTATATCATTTAAAGAATTTCCAACGGCGTTGATCAAAAAACTTAAAGAAAAATCATTTCACCTTCCCCATCAAATCAGTGAAAATGACTGGAAAGGTTTCGCCTTGGGTTACGGACATTTTGAGGAAGACCAATTAAGCGAGGCGCTTGAACTTTTAAAAAGTGTATTAAACACCGAACTGTAAGCCTGCCAAATGAGCGTAGAGCCCTTCTTGACTGATCAGTTCTTCGTGGGTACCGCTTTCAACGATTTTGCCATGATCCATCACAACAATGCGATCCGCTTTTTGCACGGTGGCCAAGCGATGCGCGACAACAAGAGTTGTTTTATTTTGCATTAGTTTTTCAAGTGCTGCCTGGACCAACTTTTCATTTTCCGCGTCCAGTGCTGATGTTGCCTCATCAAGTAGGAGTATCTGTGCGTCTTGTAGCACCGCACGAGCAATTGCAATTCTTTGGCGCTGTCCGCCCGAAAGTCGGGTGCCACGTTCACCAAGGAACGTGTCCATTCCCTCGGGAAGGCGGTCGATAAATTCATCCGCACGTGCCGCCTTCGCGGCCGCGGCGATCATTTCATCGGTTGCATCCTGATTGCCGTAGCGAATATTTTCAGCAATAGACGTGGCAAAAATCATACTTTCCTGACTTACCACACCAAGATGTTTTCTCACATCAATCGGATCTGCATCGCTTAACGCCACACCGTCAATGGTAATTTTCCCGGCTTGTGGATCATAAAAACGCTGTAAAAGCTGGAACACAGTTGTCTTCCCAGCTCCAGACGGGCCAACGATTGCCACAGTTTCACCGCCTTCAACACTTAAACAAAACTCTTCGAGGATTTTTTCTGTCGGCCTAGACGGATAAGCGAATGTAACCTTTTCAAATTCGAGCCTTCCCGTCGATGGTTGCGGAAAAGTAAGCGGATTTTCGGGTGCCTTAATCTCTGATTCCGTGGCGATAATTTCAAGACATCTTCCTGCCGCACCCGCCGCACGTTGAAGTTCACCATAAACTTCGGAGAGAGCGCCCATAGCCCCCGCCACCAGCACAGCGTAAATCACAAACGCAGTAAGCTCACCGCCGGTAATATTACCCGCTATCACATCACGCGCGCCAAGCCATAGAACCAAGTCTACCGCTCCAAAAACAAGTAAGATGATAAGAAATGTCAAAATTGCGCGCATCCGCGTCCGGTCAATAGCTGCGCCAAAGGCCGTTTCTATAAAACCTTGATATTTCGTGTTTTCAAACTGTTCCTGAGTATAGCTTTGAACCGTTTGTACAGCACTAATCGTTTCATTTGCAGTTGCTGATGCGTCAGCCAATCTATCTTGAGAGGTACGGGAAAGGCCCCTGACCTTCCGACCTAAAAGAATCAGCGGTGCGACTATAAAAGGCAGTAGCAAAAACACATATGCCGTCAGCAACCAGTTGGTGACCAACATCATAATGAGACCACCAATTAGCGTAAGAAGATTTCGAAGGGCAACCGAAGCTGTAGAACCAACAACCGATTGAATGACTGTAGTATCGGTATTAAGCCGAGACAATATATCGCCAGAGCGGTTTTTTTCAAAAAACACCGGGCTCAATGTGAGGATTTTACCAAATACTTCACGGCGAATGTCTGTTACGACTCGTTCACCAAGCCATGTGACTAGATAATAGCGGGCAAAGGTAGCAATGGCGAGAACGATGGCAACTCCAAGCAATGCCAGAAAATAAAGATTAATAAGATCAATGCTAACAGAAGAGAACCCCATATCAATGATACGGCGAATAGCCTGTGGGATCGCTAGCGTTGAACCCGCTGCAACCACAAGCGCAATCATCGCTTTGAAGATTGTACTTTTATAAGGAGATAGAAACACCCATAACAGGTTGATTTCTCTCACCTTCCTAACTGGCGCATCTTCGGTCTTGGTTCCATTTTTACGGATATTGTTTTGATCTGCCATTTATTAAAAACTGTTGCCTTATCATTTTATAACTCAGGGGATATAGCACCTGAGGAACGATCAAACAATGATAGATAAGTGATCAGGCGTATTTTTTAGATAAAATGTGCTATTTTACCACATTCGAGCTTGCACTCTTTAGGTCACTTGGGTATATAAGCGCATTGAAAATGCTCGAGCAGATTTGGAATTTTGCTCAAAGAGATAGAAAAGAGATTTAAAATGAAAAACGACATTCATCCAGATTACCACACAATTAAGGTGGTCATGACCGACGGCACATCATACGAAACACGCTCTACTTGGGGCAACGAAGGTGACACGCTTACTTTGGATATTGACCCTAAATCACACCCAGCATGGGTTGGTGGTACCAAGCAAGTTCAGGACAAAGGCCGCGTTGCACAGTTCAACAAGCGTTTTGCCAACTTTAAATTATCCAAATAAATTAAATCATTAGATTTTTTGATGAAGGCTTCCTGATTAGGGGGCCTTTTTTGGTTTGAGTTCTCAAAGTTCCTCAATTTTATCCAAAAGACCCTGCACAGGGTTCTCGTCCCTGCCCGGTGTTTCATAAAGAATCCGATCAAGGCGCACGATTTTTCCATATAGGGATCTCGCACGTCCCGAATACATAAGAAAGTCTTTGGGAAATTTTTCAGTATCACAGCCAATGGGCTCATCAAAAAGATCGGCATTTGTAAGGCGGCTGTTTTTTTCAGACGCTTCCTGCGCTGTAATCTCACCGGAGCGCACGCCTTTCTGCATCAGGCACCACGACATTGCCTGCATAATACCAGTGGTCATACGGTTACATTCGACCGTATAAAAACCCATCAGTTGAGGGCCAAGCTCTTTGATATTATCTTTCTTGTTTAGCTGAAAATATTCGACCACGACGCTACTTAGATCTAATGTCTCGTAATAAAGTTCATCGAGAAGCTTGGAATCTAGGGTTCCGTCTTTTGCTATAGAGTTTTCAAGCATAGTGTCCTCTTAAGTGGTCATGATTAATATTTTTAAAATATAATGATTAATATCATATTTACATATTGAAAAAGAAAAAATCCACCATATTTAAGGATTGTAGGGCATAGACTGGTTGCCAAAATGGGACAAGTCACTGCTCTACACGAACAAAACTTAATTTTGCATCTGGTCCTCGGACATTTGCAAAATTATATCGCTTAAAACGTAAAGGATATTAAAATGAGAGCATTAGACTTAAGCCCCCTTCTTAAATCAACAATCGGTTTTGATCAAATGAACCGAATATTTGAAAACGCCGTTGGAAATAATGACGTTTCCTATCCGCCTTATAACATTGAAAAAATCAGCGAAGATGATTACCGCATTACCATGGCACTGGCCGGTTTTGGTGAAAATGATTTGAATATCGAATTGGACGCCGGTGTCCTGACGATTTCCGCTGACGGCACCGAAGACGAAGGCGAAAATGAACGTTTCCTTCATCGCGGCATCGCGAAGCGTGCTTTTACGCGGCACTTCCGACTGGCTGACACCATTAAAGTTCTTGGTGCCCAATTTGAAAATGGTCTTTTGATGATCGATCTTCAGCGCGAAGTCCCGGAGCATCTGAAACCAAGAACCATCAAGATCAGCAAGGGCGCAGAAATAAAACCGCTCGTCGATGAAGACGCTGCATAACCAACCCCATATTATTTAAACAAACTGTCCGCGTCCGCGTGGGCAGTTTTTTTTTGGTCAATTTCCTGTTCCGTTCGTTTAACTTCTGCCTCAAGTACCTTGATCCTCTCCTTAAGCGCAGCAACGCTGTGTACGGTCAGGTCTTCTAAGGTGAGTTCTTTCAAATGCGACCCTTTTGGGATGTCTAGTTCATCGTCGTTCATTTTATCCTCTTTTATCGCTTGTGCTCTTACCTTTCTATTCTCTATAAAATAGAAGGAGTGTCAATCAGGATTAAACCATGAAAGCCGCAAATATAAAAGAATTCGGTTCTGCCGATATGCTGGAAATAATTTCCGTTGAAAAGCCAGAACCAGCCGCCGATCAAGTTTTGATTAAAGTTCACGCGTCTGGAATAAACCGCCCCGATGTCGTTCAAAGAAACGGGTTTTATCCACCGCCGCCTCAGGCGTCACCTATCCTAGGCCTAGAATGTGCCGGCATCGTAGAAAAAGTCGGTAAAAATGTCACAGATTGGAACGTCGGAGACCTGGTTTGCGCTCTTCTATCGGGGGGCGGCTACGCGGAATATGCGGTTGCGTACCATGGATGTTGTCTGCCTATACCTAGTGGCTTCAATTTGATCCAGGCGGCTGCACTTCCCGAAACTTATTTCACAGTTTGGTCCAATCTTTTCGACCGTGCAGAGCTAAAAATAGGAGAAACCATTCTTATTCACGGCGGTACATCCGGCATTGGCACCTGCGCCATTCAGTTGGCGAAAGCCTTTGGTGCGACGGTCATAACAACATCCGGCAGTGATGAAAAATGTGAAGTCTGTAAATCACTCGGTGCGGACCACGTGATAAATTATAAAACCCAGGATTTTGTCGAAAAAACCTTAGAATACACGGATGGGAATGGTGCAGACGTCATTCTGGATATGGTTGCTGGTGACTATGTTGGCCGCAACGTGAAATCACTTAACGAAGATGGTCGCCTCGTTATCATCGCCGTTCAGGGCGGAGCAAAAGCCGAATTTAACATCCTGCCCGTCATGAAAAAACGCCTCACCATAACCGGATCAACTCTCCGACCTCGCGACAACGACTTTAAAGCAAAGATAGCAATCGCCTTAAAAGAAAAAGTCTGGCCTTTGCTGGAAAGCGGAAGAGTAGAACCCGTCATTGATAAAACATTCAAACTTGAAGACGTGGTTGCTGCTCACAAATATCTAGAAAGTGGACAACACACAGGTAAGATCATTCTCACTCACTAGTTTGCTGTCCCGTTCTACGCCATCTATCGATAGTAGCTACAACGAAATTCGGATCTTCGAGGCCGAGCTGCCAATCGACTGAATAAGACGGACTACCACTACTCGGTAGGTGGTCATCATCAAGCTTATCAACAAGCAAACGGACCGGTGCCTCCACTCCCTCACCAACAGCAAGCGCCTCTCTGTTCTGCAGCGATGACAGTGCATTGAGAGAGCCCTCCGCCCCTTCAGGCATCACGTGAGACACAAATTTCTGGTCCCGTTCATTATTAAGGCGCATCGCAAAAATGGTTCCGCACTGGGAAAGCGCTGATTCCGATACATCAGCCGGTCTTTGTGAAACCAAGCCTAACGACACACCGTATTTACGGCCTTCCTTGGCAATTCGCTCAATAGCTTTTTTCGTAGAATTAAAAATCATAGTATCTGTTGGCACGTATCTGTGTGCTTCTTCACAAACCAATAGAATAGGGCGTGCATCGTTACCACGGCTCCAAACTGCAAAATCAAACACAGCGCGAGATATTATAGAAACCACAACATTGACAATCTCTGATGGGACACCGGAAAGATCAATTGTTGAAACCGGTTTATTATTAACTGGAAAACGAAGGAGCTCACCTATGATAGTATTCAGTGTATCATTGACGAGCATGCCAGAAAACATAAAGCCAAAACGTGGATCACGACGAAGTTCATCGAGTTTATTTTTTAGTCGCAGGTATGGTGTCAAAGTCTCAGGATTATCCAGCTTACCCATTTCTTCATCGAGAAAACGCATCACAAAAGAGAGCTTATAAGGAATTGGCGTATCAACCGTAACCTGTTCCGCTGGAATGCTTTCATTATTATCTAGCCGCGCTTCATAAATGCAGCGGCGTAAGACATCAATTTCGATCATCCGATTTTTACTTTGATAGGCACCAATGAACATTTCTACATGTTCTTCGAAATTCATCATCCAGTAAGGCAATCGCAGATTATTGATATCAAAATGTTCGGCGCAATCGGCAAACGCGGTCTCATATTCGTTATGGGGATCAAGCATGATAATATGAGCATGTGGGAGCCGCTCAACAATGCGGCGGATTAAAAGAGCAACCGTACAGGATTTACCCGTACCTGTACTACCAAGAATTGCAAAATGTTTTCCAAGCAAAGCATCGATATTGATAGATGCTGGCGTTAAATGCTGAGGGAAAACGTTACCCAGGTGAAAATGGTTACTATCGTTATCAGCGAAAATAGCCTCAACATCCCTTAGGCTTACCGGATAGATAGGTTGGCCGGGAATTGGAAAATCCGTCACCCCGCGGTCAAAGATCATACCAGTTTCGGTCATTGGAGCTCTGATTCCGTGGCCGAGAAAATCCAAGGTCATTTCTGCCCTGCTTATTGCACCACCGCCATCTTGAACCGCTTTAACATCACGAACAGTAAGAAACAAAAAGCCTTTACTGACTTTTATCTTCAGGATCGTACCGATTTGACCGGGTGAAAATTCCGCATGTTCACTGTCAAGGTTAGCCATCTCGCGAAGCACTTTCAGCTTGCAAAGAGCCTTGGCCCCGCTGCCACTAATTTCAGTGATATAACCGATTTCCTTAGTGGGCTCTGTATCTTTAAATTCCACTGTGCTCATATCTGCCTCTTGATTCTTTAATTCTTGCGTGTCCATCTATCGTTTCTTCGCTCTATTACAATCATATGATCTAGTGAAAAAAATGTCATATTTGGCAGAATTATAGAGAAACAGAGCTAAAGAAACGGTTAAAATAACTTTAAATGCCCTCGTTTTATCTTTTGTATATTTTTTTTGATTTTTAAAGAGGAATTCGTTGACATTTAACTTTGAGCCATATAGTTTCCCACGAAAGTTTGAAGAGTGCTTTGTCACTTGGGTCATGGAGACCAAAAAAGATAGCTACGTTATAGAGATACGAGAAATATTATGAAAGTCGTTAATTCGTTAAAGTCACTTAAAAACCGCCACCGCGATTGCCGTGTCATTCGCCGTAAAGGTAGAACACTTGTAATTAACAAGACAAACCGTCGTTTTAAGGCTCGTCAAGGTTAAGACATTAATTTAAGTGTTAAAGATATTTGACAGCTGCATCTAATTCGTAGTAAATTGAATTTGTTATAGACCTTGTGTCTGTGGCAAACAGGAGATCGTGATTCCCCCCCAAGGTCACGGTCTCCTTCCTTTTTGGGAAGGTTAAAAAAAACCCATAAATATATATTCCTGAAACATTTTCTGAAGAATTAGATTTTTATGTGACGATCCTGAACTCGGGAAATCCTTAGTACATTCGTTTTACCAGGCGTTCCAAATGGCATTCCCGCCATAATAACGATTCGGTCGCTAATGCTAGCGTAGCCATATTCATAACAAATATAACAAGCTTTATCGATCATATCCTGAAAATCAACAGCATCTTGTGAGTAAACACAGTTGAGTCCCCAAACAAGTGCAAGTCGTCTGGCAGTTCCAATGTTTGGGGTAAGAACAAGAAGTGGCGTTTCCGGCCGTTCTCTGGACGCACGAAGCGCTGTTGATCCTGAACCGGTGTAAGTTACAATCGCCTGAGCTTCGAGGGTTGAGGCCACCTGCTTCGCCGCAGCGCTAATTGCATCTGAAGTGGTTGCCTCAGGTGTCGCAATATCTTTGGAAAGCATACGCCTGTAGCTTGGCTCACTTTCAATTGATGTGGCAATTCGTGCCATAAATGATACCGCTTCTTCCGGATATTCACCCGCAGCAGATTCCGCCGACAACATAATCGCATCAGCACCATCAAACACCGCATTTGCAACATCGGATACTTCAGCGCGTGTCGGCACGGGCGCTGTTATCATACTTTCGAGCATCTGAGTTGCCACTACCACTGGTTTGCCCGCGCGTCTGGCATGGCGGATAATTTTCTTTTGCTTGGCAGGGACAAGCTCCATGGGAAGTTCAACCCCCAAGTCTCCTCTCGCCACCATAACACCATCCGAAACAGAGATAATTTCATCGATCGCATGAACGGCAGACGGTTTTTCAATTTTCGCCATGATCGCAGCTCTGCCATTAATGATGTCCTTTGCTTCCTGTACATCTTCTGGACGTTGCACAAACGAAAGTGCCACCCAGTCAACACCGAGATCAAGAGCAAAACTTAGGTCGTTCTTATCCTTTTTGGTCAATGCAGCAAGCGCTAATATAGCACTGGGTACGTTGACGCCTTTGCGGTTTGAAAGCTCCCCCCCGACCAAAACAGTGGTGACAATTCTACTTTCTTCAACACTATCTATATGAAGACGGATTTTTCCATCATTAAGCAGAAGTTCCGTTTTTGGCTCTACCGCCTCATAAATTTCCGGATGAGGCAGTTCTACTCTTTCACTCGTTCCAGGGGTATCGTCCATATCAAGAACGAATTGCTGATCTTGTTCAAGCACGATTTTTTCATCCGCAAACACGCCGACCCGGAGTTTTGGGCCCTGTAAGTCTGCGAGCACTCCGATAGGGCGACCGGTCGCTTTTTCCACCTCACGTACCGTCGTATAAAGATGTGACGCATCATCATAAGTACCGTGGCTCATATTGAGCCGGAATACATCCGCCCCCGCGTCCGATAGTTTTTTTATCATTTCAAAACTGGATGACGCGGGTCCAAGTGTGGCTATTATACGAGTGCGGCGACTACGATGCATGAAATATCCAATTCTATTTTTTAAAAAATGCGTAACATGCTCGGTAAAGATTCCAGACATCTACCTTGGCACTAACTGCATATGGCGTGTGAATAGAAAGTACCGGCACTCCAAAGTCAATCACATTCATATCCTGACGGGAAAACTCACCGCCGATTGTACCGCCGCCGGCTGTACCCACTTTATAGGTTGCTGTCTGCCACGGCACACTGGCATCATCGAGTGTTTTGCGGATATAGGCGATATATTCGGAATTTGCATTAAAACCACGGCCATAAAGTTTTAGGTTAACCCCATAGCCCAAACGCGGTCCGTTTAGCGGCTCCCAGGCGTTTGGTCGCATTGGATTAATACCGGGATTAACATCAATAGAAATCATGCGACTATTACTAAGCGCACGGCGCACATAACTCTCACGCATATCATCTCCCATTTTCGCTTCTATAAGACGAGAAATCAAATTTGAAAAATACTGTGACTTGGCGCCGGTATTGTTAACATTGCCGACCTCTTCATTATCGACCAGATGTGCAATCGCGGTTTTCGTCGGTGTATCAATATCAAGAATAGCACGCACATTTGTATAGCTGGCAAGACGATCATCCTGTCCGTAAGCAGCAATAAGACCGCGATCAAATCCCATATCACGGGATTTCATTGCTGGCACTAGTAACAATTCAGCCGACACAAGATCGCCGCGTGTAATATCGAAGGTGGTTTTCAGATAAGTTTCGACCTGATCAGATACAGTATCACCGCCCTCTCCTGGGATATGGGCGATAATCGGGTCCATATCCTCAGCAGATAAATGCTCAGCAACAGTTTTATTGCCGTAGCCACGGTCTGTGTGCGGCGAAACTTCCGGTATCATAAAGATCGGATCATTTTCGTCCATTCCAATATTAATCTGTACGGTTGTTCCGTCCTTTTTATCAACACGTCCAATAAGAGCGAGTGGAATATTGGTCCATTGATGGCGCTTCATTCCACCGTGATAATTTGTCTGGAAAAGCGCAAACTCCCCTTTTGAGTAGAGCGGAACATTCTTAAGTTCAAGACGCGGGCTATCAATGTGCGATCCAATCACATGAATACCGCTACTTAGATCGTCGGTTCCGACCACAATCAGGGAAACTGCGCGGTCACGGTTATTATCATAATATCTTGCCCCCGGTGTCATTGGACTATCATCACGAAGCGGCTTAAATCCGTTGGTTTCGGCAATTTTAATGGCTTCGGTAACAAAGGTGAGTTCGGAACGGGCCTTATCCATAAAGGCTTTATAGTCTTCACCAAACGCAAATATTTCCGCCTTTTGTTCTGGCGTCAGCGTTAGCCACGCTGATTTGCAATCCATATTTTCATTGCACGCTGCCGCGGTGGCAGGTGTGCCTAATATCATGCTGCTGACCGCAGCAACAAGGCCGGAAATAAGTAAGGTTTTCATATATTTTGTGTAGTTGTTACCGGACATAAATATCCCTCTAAATGGTTAATTATTTTTCTAAAAAAATATTAATACATAGGGATAGTGCCCTGTACAGGATAAAATCGCCAAATTGTTAAAATTTTTGTGCAAAAGCCCATTGTAAGTCGATATAAAAAATGCCTATTTGATCCTCTTGATCAAATTTCCGCCATTTTCTAATCTTATTTTCGCAAACTATTTAAAAACGGAAGAATTATTTATCGAAATGATCGATTTAATCCAATATGAGATTGCCGTTCAATCAATGGGCTTATCCATGTGCGTTTTCATGGCGTTATTCTTCTTCATGGACAGCAAAGACAAAACCTCAACAAAGAAATCTCCAAGGCGTTTTTTGTCTGGATTTATGCTCACTTACGGAACCACCTTCTTAGATGACCTTCTGATTGCAACTGAAATCACGTCTCGTTACCCTTCATTACATGGCGTTTTTATTCCTGCATTTTTTCTTCTGGGGCCATTCTTGTATTTCTATGTGAGAGACACTTGTGCAATGCACTCTTACACATTTGCCAGACCACTCCTAAAACATTTCATCTTATTTGCAACTTCGATAATTGTATTAATTCCGTTTTATATTCTCCCATCGGATGACAAACAGGTGATATTTTCAGAAAATAACATCAGTTCAACAGAATCGTTATTGCCCTGGTTTGCAATCATTAGCATTTCAATGGTTCATGTAGCATTGCTTATTCAAATGCTTTTCTATCTTGTGCAGTCTTTTAGAATATTGATGCGATATTTCGAAAATTTAAAGGATTTCTTTTCAAATGTAGAAGACCGAAGGCTCGATTGGCTGCGGCTATTGATTTTTATGCTTTCAATATCTTGGGCGGTCTTTACGTATGAATCTGTAGTGGTGTGGCCGGATCTAATGGATGATACAGCACGTGTGGCCACCTCGACACTAGACGTTGCGATTATATATTTCATAAGTTTTATGGGACTGCGACAAGTCGCCGTGTTTAGAGATCAAATTTCATCTCAGAAACATCAGAATAAAGCCAAGACAGATAGTAATGGCAAGCAAAAGTATGCCCGGTCCGCCCTCAGTGAAGAAGATTCCGAGCGTATATTATCTAAATTATATCATGCCATTGCTAATGAAGGACTTTATAGTGATAGCATGCTTTCTTTACGTGGACTAAGCGACCATACAAACATTTCTTCAAACTATATTTCTCAAGTAATAAATCAGAAAACAGATAGCCATTTTTTCGATTATGTGAATCGATTTCGCATTGAAGCAGCAATGAAAAAATTAACCCATGATGGTGAGAAAAATTCAATTTTGAATATCGCCTATGACGTTGGCTTTAATTCCAAATCCACGTTCAACACTGCGTTCAAACGGCACACTGGCAAGACCCCCTCCGAATTCAGGAAAATGCAGATACCCGTCGCAGATTAAAAACAACTCCCACGTCTATTTCTCTTTAACGTCAGAATGTTAAAAGTTCGAATAAACAGGATTGTACTTATTTTTGTATAATCCTACCAATTCGGACGAATTCATTTTTCCACACCTGTAAAAACAAAACCGTGAGGAACGCAAATGTTAAAACATGAAAAACAGATGCGCTTTAAAAACAACGAATTACTATTAGGAAAGAAATGAAATGAAAACCTTTACGAAAAAAATTCTAACTGTAACACTATCATCGATTGGAATGCTGACGTTGCAAGCAGCAACAGCTTATTCTGCAGATGAGAACACGCCATTTGACGGTCCTTATATAGGTGTGGGCGCCGCAATTAACAAATCAAATTCAGGCGCATCCATAACACCGTCAGCGACCACTACCCTGGAAAGCAAATCCAAATTATCAGAAGGTATATATGTTGGATATGGAAAGCAGATGGATCAAGTTTATCTAGGCATTGAGGGCGGATTTTATTTCAACGGAAATGTAACCCCAACCGCAACATTCGGCGCCACAAGTGCTGGTCTAAAATCCAAAAATACTCTCGATCTTTCCGCGCGGGCGGGTTTTGTTGCTGGCAAGGCACTAATTTATGGAGTAACCGGATATACCTCAACAAACTACGAGACAACAGACCTTGTTGTAAACGCTCAAAAACGCCTGAACGGAATCCGTTACGGCGGTGGTATCGAGTATGCAATTACACCGAATGCGAGTTTTCGTGCAGAATACACACACGCCAATTATAAAGAATGGGATGTCGCAAGCGGTACAAACAATATCACTTTTGATCCTAGTGAACATCGTTTTGTCATCGGTTCAGTGTTTCGTTTTTAGAGGCTAATTCTTCCCTAGGAGTTTCGTTCCCATTCAAACTCCTAAACCCCACAGGAGCGGTCCTCCTCACCGCTCCTGTTTTTATTTGAATAAATTATTCTGATCTCTAATATTGTTTATCGTTTTAAACCCAGCTACAAATACCAAATCGATTCATATATTTGGAACTAACATAAACAATATGCCCGCCGAAATTATAAACCCACATGGCCAAGCCAATATCGTTTTGGTTTGCGAACATGCAAGCAATTATATTCCACCGAAATTCGACAATCTCGGCCTTGATGATGAACTGCTTGAACTGCATATTGCCTGGGATATCGGCATTGGTGAGGTGACACGAAATCTCGCACAAATGCTAGATGCCCCCGCCATCCTCGCCCGTTTTTCGCGACTGCTTATAGATGCCAACCGAGGATTAGATCAGCCAGGATTAATACCAGAACACAGCGATGATTATAAAATTCACGGTAATCATGGGCTTACCGAAGCCGAAAAAGAGGCTCGTATTGAGGGTTATTACAAGCCTTTCCACGATCAGGTTGATGCAATCATCCAAGAAAAGGCGAATAACGAGCATGCTCCACTTATATTTAATTTGCATAGTTTTACGCCCAAAATGAATGGGTTTGATCGGCCTTGGCACTCGGGCATGCTTTGGAACAAAGATCCCCGCATCGCAAACGCTCTAAAAGAGAGACTTGAGGCGCACGGATGTCATGTAGGTGACAATGAACCCTACTCTGGACAGGATTTGTTCCATACCATGAATATCCATGGCGTAAGGCACGGATTTCCCCATGTGGGCATCGAAATCAGGCAAAATGAAATAGACCACTCAGAGGGTATTGAAAAATGGTGCAACATTCTCGTAAAGGAATTTAAGGCTATTCGGGAACTTCCCGAAACGCACCGTATCAAACATTTTTAAGGAACTGGATTATGGACGAACAAACCAAACTTGAAATTGAAGCAGCAACCTTCAGGCGTATCATTGCTCACATGCAAAAGAGAACCGATGCACAAAATATTGATTTGATGGGGCTTGCCGGCTTCTGCCGCAATTGTTTCTCAAAATGGTATGCCGAGGAAGCTCTCGAGCGTGGCATCGAAATAGATAAAATGGATGCCCGCGAGATTGTTTACGGCATGCCTTACGGCGAGTGGACCGGTAAATACCAAACACCAGCCACTGAAGAACAAATGAAACTCATGGACGAAAGTCTGAAGAAAAACAAAGAAATGTAATCAAAAGAAAGAAAAAAAATGGTAGAAACAGGTGGTATCGCAGCCGATGCCTTACGTTCATTAATTGAACGTGTCGAACGGCTTGAAGAAGAAAAAAAAGCACTAGCCGACGATATAAAAGATATATATTCTGAAGCGAAATCAGTAGGCTTTGACGTAAAAATCATGCGCCAGATAGTAAGATTGCGTAAAATGGACGAAAATGACCGTCAGGAACAAGAAGCGTTGCTGGACACGTATACCCATGCACTTGGCATGATCAGAGGATAATTTAATTAGGGGAATATCTATGCTACTTAAACACTCTATACTGACTTCACTAATGATTGCTTTAATGGCTGTTCTTTCTTCGTGTACACAGAAAGAAGATAATGATCTTATATATATCCACGCAGGAACTTTAATTGATGTGGTTGGTGAGCAGGTCCTCACCAACCAAATCATCACCGTTCGAGATGAAAGAATACTGAGTGTTAACCCATTTGATGACAATATCGCTTACAGCAATTTAATCGATTGGTCTGATTATACTGTCCTTCCCGGACTTATAGATGGCCACACCCATCTTATTGGTGACATTCAGTCAGATGATGTCCTCGCTCCTATCAAAGCCAGCGCTGAAGAAGATATGGCATCGGGTGTGATCCATGCTTATAAAACCATCAAGGCGGGCTTCACCACGGTTATAGATGTTGGTACGTACCGCGCCTTTGTCGATGTAAAACTCCGAAACGATATTAATTCTGGTAAAGTCGACGGTCCACGCATGTACGTATCAGGGGCGTATATCACCGCACCCGGCGGCGGCGGTGAAGTCGTTGGACTTGATTATGACGCCGAAATTCCCGATGAATTCAGGCGCGGTGTGTCCGCAAATGCGAAACAGGTAAAAGAGCGCGTAAAATACCTTATAGACGGTGATGTAGATTTGATAAAAGTTATCGCTACTGGCGCAGTTCTTACAGTTGGCACTGAACCAGGTGAGCCGGAGTTCAGTGAAAGTGAAATTAAAGCTGCTGTCGATGAGGCCAAAAAGTACGGCAAATATGTCACTGCCCATGCCCACGGTGCCGAAGGCATTAAAATGGCAGTCAGAGCAGGTGTTCGTTCCATTCAACATGGATCGCTCATGGACGATGAAAGCATCCAAATGATGGCGGAAAGCGGCACATGGCTGGTTGCCGACATTTACAATGGTGACTATATCAATGAGGTGGGCACCGCCGAAGGCTGGCCGGAAGAAACAATGCGTAAGAATCGCGAAACAACGGACGTTCAGCGTGCCGGTTTCGCTAAGGCGGTTAAAGCTGGTGTCAATATTGCCTTTGGAACCGACAGCGGTGTATACCCACATGGCACAAATGCAAACCAATTTGCGTATATGGTTCGCTACGGACTTACGCCAATGCAAGCGATCAAATCCGCAACAATTTGGGGCGCGACGTCCATGTCACTCGAAGATGAAATTGGTTCAATTGAAGTGGGGAAATATGCTGATATGATTGCAGTAAAAGGCAATCCTTTAAGCGATATCACCTTGCTTGAAAACATCCAAGCTGTAATAAAGGGCGGAAAAATAATCCGTTAGCCCAATTTTTGCTTATTGTTAACCCCTAGATTTGATCGCATCAACAATCTGTTGTGTTCGTTCATCGTCATTGGCGCCTTTTACAACGACGATGGCCCAGATAACGGCGACAATCCATAGAAGCGAAAGCGCGCCAAAGGAAACAACAAACATAACCACGCTAACCAGCCAGAAAATTCCATTAAAAATTGCCTGGAAGATTTTTCCTTTAAGAAGAAGTGCTAGTGGTGGGCAGATTATTGCGACAAGATAGATCATGAGATATCCCTTTAAATAAAAAGTATATTTTAAATTTAGGGGATAAAATAAGAATTTCAAGCAATAATAAAACCTCTTATCGCAGAAATATGTCATTTCATCGCAGAATAAAGATTATTTCTCTTGATCTAGCAAGCCAAGTTCTTCGACCTTGCGGTAAAGGGTGGAACGACCAATTTTAAGACGTCTAGCGATTTCCGTCATTCTACCTTCATAACGCAAATAAGCATATCTGATCATCATCTGTTCAATATGATCAATGGGAAAAACATCGGCATTTTCATCATATATGGCTGTGTTGTGAAATTCTTTAGGGATTTCCAATGTTTTTTTGAGATCGTCTATGCGGCGATTATGTTTCTTGTTTTCATTGGCCATGCGGTCGATATCCGCTGCGATTTGTGGAAAGTCGTGCTCGGTGATCATTTCACCCTCTGACAGGATAACGGCTCGAAGCACCACGTTCTCGAGCTGACGCACATTTCCGGGCCAATGGTAACTATTAAGCAACATAATTGCATTGGTTGTCATTGATTTGATCGGGCGATTTTCTTTTTCACACATTTTTCGAATAAAACTGACTGCTAGTGTCTGAATGTCACCATTTCTCATATTAAGTGGCGGCAACGAAACCGGAAACACATTAAGGCGGTAATATAGATCTTCTCTGAACGCGCCATCATCAATGAGCAAATCAAGTTTTTTATTGGTTGCAGAAATAATTCGAACATCAACACTAACGGTTTTCTCACCACCAACCGGATCAACTTCGCCTTCCTGAAGAACACGCAGCAGTTTCACCTGCAGATCAAGCGGCAGTTCTCCAATCTCGTCGAGAAATATGGTACCGCCATCCGCATCAACAAATTTTCCAGAATGATCATCTTTTGCGTCTGTAAAAGCACCCTTTGCATGGCCGAATAAAATACTCTCAACCAGATTGGCAGGAAGCGCTCCGCAATTAACAACAATAAAAGCTTCTTCTGAACGTCCGCTGGTTTGATGAATAGCACGAGCAAAAACTTCCTTACCAACTCCGCTTTCACCACTCAGCAAAATCGGCACATCGGTTTTCGCACCCTTGCGCGCAAGAATAATTGCTCGCTGCATCACCTCGCTTGTGCCGATGATTTTATCGAATGCGTCCGACTTATCCACTTTGGGACTATGTGACTTACTCTCTTTAACCATAATCTACGTTTCGTTCGTTGCCCTAAGAACTTTGTAAACTGTATCAATACGGGACAAACGTTAAGAAATATACAATTTAGAAAATATAATGTCTCATTATGACACAAATATAACAATTAACGCCCTTACTTTACATATAGGTAATTTTTTATTTTTCCCTAGGTTTTTGGTTAATTTCTGTTAATCTTTTCTGACCGTGAATGATACATGTCAATCATTTTAAACGAATTGATCATATCAAGAGGCTACCAATGAAAATAACAATACCCAAAGAACGTCGGGAACACGAAAAGCGTGTTGCCGCGACCCCTGATACTGTCAAAAAACTGGTTTCACTGGGCTTTAGCGTCATTGTAGAGAAGGACGCTGGTGCACAGAGCCAGATATCTGATAGTCAATACGAAGAAGCTGGTGCGAGTATAGCTGCTGATGCAAGCGCGGCTTATTCCGCCGCTGATATTATACTCAAAGTGCAGCGCCCACTGATGAACACCGAAGGTGACGTTGACGAACTTTCAATGATTAAGAACGGAACTATATTAATTTCCACCCTTGATCCAATCCGAAATCCAGATCATGTTGAGGCCTACGCTAAAAAGAATATCTCTGCCTTTGCCATGGAATTTATGCCACGCATCACGCGTGCCCAAAGTATGGATGTGCTTTCCTCTCAGTCCAATCTTGCGGGATATTCAGCCGTTATTGATGCGGCGTCGGAATTTGGCAGAGCTTTTCCAATGATGATGACGGCCGCCGGTACTGTTGCTCCAGCCAAGGTTTTGGTCATGGGTGTTGGCGTCGCCGGTTTGCAGGCGATTGCTACAGCAAAACGCCTTGGCGCCGTTGTGTCAGCCACTGATGTTCGTTCGGCTGCTGCTGAACAAGTGGAAAGTCTTGGCGGTAAATTCATCATGGTTGAAACTGACGAAGAAGGTGAAACAGAAGCTGGCTATGCTAAAGAAATGAGTGATGATTATAAACGCCGTCAAGCAGAACTGATCGCGGAAACCCTGAAAAAGCAGGATATTGCAATCACTACGGCCCTCATTCCCGGCCGCCCTGCCCCAATTCTTATTACTGATGAAATGGTTGCAAGCATGAAATCCGGATCAGTTATTATTGATCTTGCGGTTGAAGCCGGTGGTAACTGCACGCTTTCAAAACCCGGTGAAATTGTCACTTCCGATAATGGTGTTATCATAGTCGGACACCTAAATGTCCCAAGTCGACTGGCCGCAGATGCCAGCGCACTTTATTCCAAAAATTTACTTAATTTTATAACCCCGCTTGTGAGTGAAGAAGGTGGAGAGCTTGTCATCGACTGGGAAGATGAGATCATCATTGGAACTCTACTTACCAAGGACGGCGCAGTCGTCAATGAGCGTTTGAAGGGAGGAAACTAAAATGGATCAAATTTCACAATTGGCAGATACCGTAACGCATGCCGTCGGCATGTCCCCATTCGTTTCACAATTTTCACTATTCGTGTTGTCAATTTTTGTTGGCTATTTCGTAGTGTGGAGCGTCACCCCGGCTTTACATACACCTCTCATGGCGGTAACCAATGCTATATCATCCGTTATCATCGTCGGTGCGCTTATCGCCGCCGGACCGGCCGACATGAATATTGCGAAGATCCTTGGTGTAGTCGCCATCGGCCTTGCGGCGGTGAATATTTTTGGTGGCTTCGCGGTCACCAATCGCATGCTGGCCATGTATAAGAAAAAGCCAAAAGAAGACAAGAAAGGGGATAAATAATGTCAGAACAAAATATTGTTGATATTACCGCTATCGCTTATCTGATTGCTGGCGTTTTATTCATTATGGCTCTTCGTGGTTTGTCATCGCCTGAAAGTTCCCGCAAAGGAAATTTCTACGGTATGCTTGGTATGGCGATTGCTGTAATCACAACGCTGGCGAACCCCGAAATTGTTTCATATACTTGGATCGTTGTCGCAATCGTCGTTGGTGGTGGTATCGGCCTTGTCATTGCGTCTCGCATTGCCATGACAGCAATGCCTCAACTTGTTGCTGCCTTCCATTCACTAGTGGGGCTCGCTGCGGTTCTTGTTGCCGCAGCTGCATTTTTGCTTCCCTCGAATTTTGGCGTCGTTGATGCCATGGGCAATATTTTTATGGCCAGTCGAATTGAAATGGCCTTAGGTGCTGCCATTGGTGCTATCACCTTTTCTGGTTCCGTCATAGCCTTTGCCAAGTTAAACGGCAATATGTCTGGTGCACCAATTATCCTGCCGGCACGTCATCTCATTAACGCTGCGCTCGCTCTTGCTATTTTTGCACTTATAGGCTTCTTTTCAATCGATGGGGCTTCCGCGTCCGGTGGCGGTAATATCATGTGGATAATTATCGGCCTAAGCTTTCTTATTGGCTTTTTGATCATTATCCCGATTGGTGGCGCTGATATGCCGGTGGTCGTTAGTATGCTTAACAGTTATTCTGGCTGGGCCGCTGCTGGTATTGGTTTTACGCTGCAAAATAACGCCCTCATTATTACTGGTTCACTGGTGGGGTCCTCAGGTGCGATCCTGAGTTACATCATGTGCGCCGCGATGAACCGTTCGTTCATAAGCGTGATTCTAGGCGGCTTCGGCGGTGAAGATGCGGTCGCGGGAAGTGGTGAGATTGAAACCCGTCCTGTAAAGCAAGGAGCAGCTGAGGATGCTGCCTTCATTATGAAAAACGCCAGTTCAGTCATAATTGTTCCGGGATATGGTATGGCTGTGGCTCAGGCTCAACATGCGCTTCGCGAAATGGTCGATATGCTTAAAGAAGAAGGCGTAAGCGTAAAATATGCCATTCATCCGGTCGCTGGCCGCATGCCAGGGCACATGAATGTGCTACTCGCCGAAGCCAACGTGCCTTACGACGAAGTGTTTGAACTTGAAGACATCAACAGCGAGTTTTCTGCAACTGATGTTGCCTTCGTGATTGGTGCCAATGACGTAACCAACCCAGCGGCGAAGACAGACACCACCAGTGCAATTTATGGCATGCCTATACTGGATGTTGAATTTGCTGGAACCGTACTGTTTGTGAAGCGAGGTATGGCCTCCGGTTACGCTGGCGTTCAAAACGAACTGTTCTTCAGGGACAACACTATGATGCTCTTCTCTGATGCCAAGAAAATGGTCGAAAATATTATAAAAGCCTTATAATTCTTCAGGCATTTTGAACATAACGCGCCCGCTTGTCTTATCGGTTATTTCCGATATGGCAAGCGGTGCTTCTCTTTGGTCCATTTTAATGGTCCACGTGACCGCCTCAGTAAACTGTTTGTCCAGCTCGAGGATATTGTATCCTTCAAGGACTTTTTCAATTACACTCTGATGGGAATATTCGGATACCCCCTTAACAATCACCTCCGGTATTTTTTCGCCAACTTCAAGCTCATCCAATGCGTGATTTACAGTACCGCCGTATGCACGCACCAATCCGCCTGTCCCCAATTTAATGCCACCAAAATATCGGGTAACGACGGCCGTTATTTCACCGATATCAGAACCAAGAAGAACATTGAGCATCGGTTTTCCGGCTGTACCATTAGGCTCACCATCGTCTGAAAAGCCAAGCACTTGGCTATCGGTTGGCGGCCCAGCGATATAGGCCCAGCAATTGTGCCCCGCATCGGAATATTCGGCTTTTATTTTGGAAATAAACGCCCGCGCACTTTCAACATCGGGCGTATGCTCGATATGGGCAATAAAACGGCTCTTTTTAATTGTTTCTTGGTAGAAAACTGAATTTTTGGGAATATCATATGATGTTTTTGTCATGGGTCCTGATTAACACAGTCACACCATTAATCAAAGGGCGCTTATATTATTCAATTTCGAGTGCAAAGAAGCATCCCCTGCGGGTAAGACCACCCTTTCTTTTGGAATGCGCACTGTGACCATGGTTTGCTTACCAAGTTCACTTTCAACAGTAATTGTACCATTATGCATTTCAACGAATGCCTTAACCAAAGATAGACCGAGGCCTGTTCCTACTTCCGTTTTGGCATAACTGGTCTCAACCTGATGAAATGGTTGCATGATATCTTCTATTTTGTCCTGTTCGATGCCAATCCCATTATCGGTCACACTGAGCAAAAGATCATTATTTGGAGCCATTATCGCTGAAATCCAAATATTCCCACCATCGAGAGTGAACTTCACAGCATTGGATAGCAAGTTGGTCAAAATTTGCTGCATCATTCTTTCATCAGCCATGATTAGCGGAATATCATCTTCCAAATTCAGAATAACTTTGAGGTTCTTGTTGTTTGCCTGATTTTTTAGAATACGCATTGACGCTTCGCAAATTTCGAATATATCGACCTCATCCTCGTAAAAGCGCATTTTACCCGCTTCTATCTTAGACAAATCAAGAATATCGTTGATGATACTCAGCAGATGTCTACCGCTATCACGAATATCAATAGCATACTCGCGAGTTCGCTTCCGACTGTAATCAGAAATATCATCATCAGCCAACAATTCAGAAAATCCAATAATTGCATTGAGCGGCGTTCTGAGTTCATGGCTCATATTGGCAAGAAAATCTGATTTTGCAATATTGGCAACTTTGGCTTCACTAATCGCATCTTCAAGATCGTGCTTAATACGTTTTCTATCTTCGTTATAATCAATTACTTTTTGCAGAGCATTTGCCAGAACCTGAAACTCGTCACTGGAATCTACCGGCATATCGTCAATAGCTTTTCCCTCGACAATATTTTTCATGGCTGTAGAGAAATGTTCGATGCGTTTGAAAAGATGTGCTTTCAAAAAGTAGGTGCCCATGATCCAAACGATGAGGATACTAATAATGGCAACTACGATCGTGATATATTTAAGATCTTCCGATTTCGCTAGAATACCGTTATTGCCTGCGAATACCGAAACAGCAAGATAATTACCGGCTGCATCGTAAGGAATTTCAATAGAGATGGGATCTATTTCATCTTTTGATACGGTAGTTCTTAACGCATCGCTTTCAGCAGTAATGTATTTCTCTTTATAAAATAATTCGCCGTTACTACCTCTTATTTCGATATCTGCTTGTAGAAGCTGCGCAACGCCGACCAAGCTATCCCAGAAGGATGTAACCACAATTAACTTACTTTTGAAGTCGGTTTCAGCGATAGGATATACCAGTAGATATTTTGGTTCGCCACTGCCATCTGCGCGGAAATAGCCATTGGCCATTTTTTTCAAATTCCCGTCAAGAGATTGCTGCTCCAATAGAATTTCATCAATGACTTTCGGATCGAACCCCAGTTTTCCTGCCTGACCTAAGTTTATTCCATTCTCGTCATAAATCATGAAGCCAATACTGTTGACAATGTTATTATTGATAAATGCCTGAGTGGAGAAACTTTCAAAATAAGTATTAATGGCTTGGGTATTTTTTGACAAAACACTGCTAATAAATTGTTGTTCTTCGATGATCATATCTGAGACAAAGACAGTACCTTCGCGTTGTTTACTTACGACGGTGTTCACAACCAAATTGCGAATTAGTTCCTGCTTATTGCTTCGGTCCTTCTCAATAACAAAATCAGAATAGTTGTTAATGCTATAAATATGGACAGCAAGCGGCACTATTGCGACAAACAATAATACGCAAAATAACAATGCCTTCAGGTTGATATTCCTGATGTTTAAACGATCCTTAAAAATGCCCATCACTCCCTACTCACAAAGAATTCAAACTAATTCTTTTTCAATATCCACATCATTCAATGTTAGAATATTAACTCTAAAAGGATAAAAAATGATTAATTCTTGAACGGCGAGAATAGTTAACAAAAACAACTTCGCATTATATTGATGAAATTAAATATCACTTTAAGATATACTGACTAAGTAATTGATATAATTAACTTGTTACACTCAAAGAATTTCCAGTCGAGCTTGTGTATTCACCAAGATCATTACCACTTGCATAGGCTTTATTAACTGATACTACAGGTGTATCACCAAAATCGTTTACGTCGAAAGTGGGGCTTTTTTGATCCTGCTCATCACCTTCCGCACGTTTTTTTTCCAAAAGCTCGCCGCGTGCCTGATTTCGAGCCGCAACTGCAGCAGCTGCGACCTTTCTATCCTGTGCCGATGGCTTTGCAGGTGCGAGTGCGGCAGCAATAACCACATCAAGCTTTGCAAGGGTTGCCTCTGGATCATCCTTGATTGTCGCGACATCAATGGAAACTTCACCACCCACAGCATATCGATTGCCATCTGGTCCAACTGCATATGAAAATGAAGCACTTCCTGCATATTGGCCGCCAGCATTCTTATGCGCGGCTTCATGTGCTTTCACTTCCCGGTCAATCTTTTGCAGTCGCTTAACTTCTGCTTGCTGCTGATCATTGAGTTCAAAGTCATTTTTTTGCGCAGACACGTCTTTTGCACCGGAAGTATGAGGGTCTGCCTCAGCTTTCGGTAGCGATAGCGGTGGTAACAGTGTCGAAATATTCGATATCATGAGAATTAGGTTACAATATTTTCGTTAACTAAGCATTAACCAATCAATAAACTTTTATGATTTTACCGCCGGTTACGATCATTGTTATCATTTGATCGTCGGGAGCGATCATCGCTAGTGTTTCTATCGCGGTAATTCTTTTTTGGCGGGTTTTTAAAGCGTTCCAGTATGGCTTTTCTTTCTTCAAAGTTTAATCCACTGACAATTTTAATCACCACTTCCTGTGTTGGATTGACCATATTATGATAAATCTCGTGATAATCTTGCATGGCTTTTCGTAGTTTGTCAGCATCAAGTTGTTCTTCAGCAATAATGTTCATAATTGTTGCACGTTGCGCCATAATATTTCTATAAATCGGGATTAAATCCTCTCGTTTACTGCGCATGGTGACATAAAAATCATGTTTGCCCTTACGTGGGAACGGTTCAACAAGCTTGGAAATCGAATTGTCAAAAGAGAGCCTTGTCATTCGTATCTCTTTCGCAGTGTGCTGCGCATAAAAATAACCTATCACAAAAAAATTCACCCCCAGTGACAGAAGCATTACAATGCTTATCCAATTCATTTTGAGCGAAAAATTCTTCATTGTGCTTGTTCCTCAACAAATATAAACTCTTCTACATCCAGTAATGTTTCCACATTTTCATCGAGAACTATGCCTGCATCTGCCATAAATATCACCTCTTGCTCAATCACTGCGATCTCATCTTCTGCAAGTGCCGAACTACCGGCACCGCCGAGATAAATTCCCATTATGCATGCTGCAGTGAGACCAGAAAGGCGCGGCACAAGAAATAAAAACCAATCTTTCATATTCCACGAAAAGCTCGTCTCCTTCTCTATTTCATGGGGAACCCTCATGATGCTGTCGATCAGTGCGCGACTTGGTTCGGGACTGTGTGCTTTACCAAAGTCATTCAAATATTCATTTAGTTTTTCTTCGTTCATTATCCGATCTCCTTTAAGAGATTATCTTTATCTTCCCTTAGTATGTCTGCCAGATTACGACGCCCTCTTACTAGGTAAGATTCGAGCGCATTAAGGCTGACTTCCATAACTTCCGCCGCTTCGCGGTTCGAAAGTCCTTGAAAATAACACAGCAATATTGCTTTACATTGGCGCTGTGGTAATTCATCAAGTGCTTTCTTAACTTGTCGCGACCTTTGATCCACTGCGATCACATTATCTGCACTTGCTTCATCTGATTCTATGGTCTCCAATATTTCCACATTTGCCTGTGGTTTTCTTTTTCGACCAACGTCATAGCATAAATTCGTTACCACGCGATAAAACCAGGTCGTAAACTTTGTTTTTCGAGCCGGGTCCCAACGACTGGCATGTTTCCATACCCTGATGAACGCTTCCTGCATCACTTCTTCGGCTTCAGCTACATTCCCCAAAAGTTTTGTGGCATAGCCCAAATTCAGGGACAAGTGACGGTCAACCAACATGCCATAAGCCGTTTGATCACCTTCACCGATACGCAGCATCAAATCTTCGTCGGTTATAGCATCTGTCCCCATATAAACATCACCATTTCATTACCGTTCATTACATTATACGTGAACTATCCAAAAACCCTGCACAATTGAATTTTTGAAGTTCAAGCACCGTCTACCAATCAACACCGTTTCGTCTCGAATGGCTTTCTAGAACATCTATATCTCTAATGCTCTTCAGCGTCTAAAGACGTCAGCAAAAAGTAAAGGCGGTAAGAAAAAATGTCCTTGCCGCCCTCATTTTTGTTTTATAATTGTCAACAAACGACATCCCTTATTCAACAGTCCAGGTTCGCCCCGCTCTGATCAAAGAATTAAAATCAACTTTTTTATTGGCTTTCGCCTCTTCGACCTGACGGTGAACCGCATCATCATAACTTTCCTTAGGATCACAGAATATTACACCGCAAACCACCGGAAATTCAGGCGCCGTAAGCTCAACAAGCATTTGTGCCATCAATTTGTTGGTTTCGTCATGGACAAGGATATCATCCTCACTCACACCATTCTCACCAATCACGGCCGTTTCAAGGGCAAACTTGTCTTGATTAAATATAAGGCCCATATTCTTTTCTTTGCCGTAAATCATAGGCTCACCATGCTCAACATGCACTTGAGTATTGGCGGCTTCTTTTTTCAATGTAAAATGCTCAAATGTTTTGTCGTTAAACACGATACAATTTTGAAATATTTCCACAAAAGACGCACCGCGATGATCCTTGGCCCGTGCCAAAGTTCCCGGCAGTGCCTTAAGCGCAGTATCGATACCCCGTGCAACAAATCGTGCACCTGCACCAAGTGCGAAAGAGCAAGGATTAAGAGGCAAATCAACAGAACCGAGTGGTGTTGACGGTGATTTTGTACCTTGCTTGGATGTTGGTGAATATTGGCCTTTTGTCAGGCCATAAATTTCATTATTAAAGAGCATAATCTGCATATTCACGTTACGACGCAGTACATGAAGCATATGGTTGCCACCGATGCTGAGCCCATCCCCGTCCCCGGTGACCAACCAAACATCAAGGTCAGGGTTAGCAAGTTTGACACCTGTCGCTACCGCCGGTGCGCGGCCATGGATTGTATGAAAACCATATGTCTCTACATAGTATGGAAAACGTGAAGAACAGCCGATACCAGAAATAAATACCGTATTTTCTGGTGTGGCGCCAATATTGGCAAGCGTCATCTGCACAGCTTTCAAAATCGCATAGTCACCGCATCCCGGACACCAACGCACTTCCTGATCTGTTTCAAAATCTTTAAAGGTCAGTTTTTTAATATCTGTTTGTTCGTTCATGATATCTCTCCCGCCTGTTCGCGGATACACTCTAATATCTCGGTAATTTTAAAAGGTTGACCGGACACTTTGGTAAGTGAATGACCATCAAGTAAATATTCAGCGCGCAGCAGATTATTCATTTGCCCCTTGTTCATTTCGGCAACAATGACTTTATCGAAACTGTTTAAAACCTCTTCCAGATTGCGTGGCAAAGGCCAGATGTTTACAATATGAACATGGGATACATCAATGTCTTCTGCTCTTGCCCGATTAACGGCCTGATGAATAGCACCTCTGGTTGATCCCCAGCCAACAACAGCCAGTTTTCCGCCCGGTGCCCCGGGGGAGACTTCCTGCTCCGGAATATCTTTGGCAATACCCGCTATTTTGGCGGCGCGCACGTCGGTCATTTTTTGGTGATTGGCCGCATCATAGGAAATATGGCCCGTATCATAATCTTTTTCGATACCACCAATACGGTGCAGCAGACCCGGTGTACCCGGTTTTGCCCAGACCCGTGCTAATGTTTCAGGATCACGTTTAAAGGGATGGAACCCCTCCGGATCAGTGCAATATTTGACGGGAAATTTTTCGAGCGCATTAATATCTGGAATGCGCCATGGTTCAGATGCATTGCCGATATAACCGTCAGAAAGCACCATTACCGGTGTCATATATTTGGTAGCAAGGCGAACCGCTTCAATACCAACATCAAAACAGTCATGTGGATTTGACGCCGCAAGCACAACGATCGGCGCATCGCCGTTTCGTCCCCATACCGCCTGATAAAGATCCGATTGTTCTGTCTTTGTTGGAAGCCCCGTCGACGGGCCAGCCCGCTGCACATCAACTATCACCAGCGGTAATTCAGTGCTGATTGCAAGGCCAATGGCCTCTGTCTTAAGCGCAATACCTGGACCAGAACTTGAAGTTACACCTAACTGTCCGGCGAACGAGGCACCAATGGCACCGCACACAGCAGCTATTTCATCTTCTGCCTGAAAAGTAACAACGCCATATTCCTTAAGGCCGCTAAGCGTGTGAAGCAGCGCGGATGCAGGCGTGATCGGATAAGTTCCCAGCATAAGCGGAACATCGCCAAGCTGAGACCCTGCGACAAGGCCCCAGGCAAGTGCCTGATTACCGTTAACAGTTCTATATTCACCGGCCTCTTCAGTAGTGTGGCGACCAACGTGATAACGGCGAAGATTTGCAGATGCTTCTGCAGTTTCACCAAAAGCGTGACCAGCGTTCACGGCCGCTATATTGGCATTTGCCACATCAGGAAGCTTTTTAAACTTCTGCTCTAACCAGTCGGTTATCGGCTTTCTCGGCCGTCCAAACATCCAAAGGATTAGTCCAAGCGTCCACATATTTTTGGAGCGGATCGCGTCCTTATTACCGAGACCAAATTCTTTTACAGATTCGAGGGTCATTTTAGTGATATCAAGCTTCTTGACTTGATAATCGCTTAAACTATCATCTTCGAGCGGATTTTCTGTGTAACCTGCCTTGTGGAGGTTCCTTATGCTGAAAGCTCCCTCATCAACGACGATCAAGCCGCCTTTACGAAGTCCGTCAAGCGATACTTTAAGTGCCGCCGGGTTCATAGCAACCAGTACATCTGGTTCATCACCCGCAGTTGAAACTTCGACAGAACCAAAATTAATCTGAAACGCCGATACACCAAAAGTGGTACCTACCGGGGCTCTAATTTCTGCTGGAAAGTCGGGAAAGGTTGCTAAATCACTGCCTTCGAGGGCGGTTACTACGGAAAATTGAGTCCCCGTCAGCTGCATTCCATCGCCGGAATCACCGGCAAAACGTACACATACTGAATCGAGTTCTTCAAAATCCTGTGCGTTTGTTTGCACATTCATTTTACGGTCCTTACGCTTATTTACACTGCATTATATCGCGTTATATATAGAGTTACTATTTAATATGTAATTTTTTTATATACAAATGATATATTTTCCATTTAATGGAAAAACGCATCATTTTTGCGACTTAAAACTAATATTTCAAATACACCCCTGAGCATCGGCACGCATTAATGACCACAGTCGCAAATCACACTACAATATCCAAGCACATGTGGCAAATTGCGGTACCGTCAATCCTTGCCAATCTTTCGACCCCTCTGCTTGGTCTTTCCGATAGCTTTATCATGGGACACCTTCCCCACGAACGTTATCTGGCCGCAGTGGCATTGGGATCGATGTTTTTCTCTATTCTCTATAACGGGGTTAATTTTCTACGCATGGGTACGACGGGGCTCGCAGCGCAGGCCCACGGCCGAGCAGATGAACTTTCGCTAGGTAAATTACTCATACGTGGCTGCATCAGCGCCGCCGCGATCGGCATTTTGTTTGTAATCCTGCAAAGTTTTCTCGTAAATCTTTTCTTTATGTTCATGGAAACGGAAGCGCGGGTCACCGACCTCACCGCGCAGTATTTTACCATCCGTATTTGGGGAGCACCGTTTGCGCTGATGAATTATGTGGCGTCCGGTTGGCTACTCGGTATGGGCCGTGCCAAAGAAGTTCTTTATATCCATCTCTATATGAATATTAGTAACATTCTTCTCAACTTCCTCTTCGTATACGGCTATGACATGACGGCAGACGGCGTGGCACTCGGAACCGTCCTTTCCGAAACCACTGCCTTTTTCCTTAGTCTCTATTACGTACGACGGCACAGCAGGCGCGAATTTCATATCTCTATTTTTGGCAGGGATGTTCTTGAAAATATTCTTGACCTTTCCGCCTTTAAAACCTTGTTTAGCCTCAACCGTGATATTTTCATCCGCACCATGTGCTTGACGCTTACTCTTGCCAGCTTTATCCTGCTCGGCACCCGCTTTGGTACAGAAATACTTGCTGCAAACGCGGTATTGATGAACCTGCAAAACTTGACCGCATACGGTCTTGATGGCTTCGCACAGGCTGCCGAGGTTCTTGTCGGTAAGGAAATCGGACGAAAGTCAAAAGAAAATCTGCGCGCAGCGGTGATTGTCTCGAGCAAGTGGGCGATCTTCACCGCAGCCACCTTTACCGGTATTTACTTTATATTCGGTGACATGGTCATTCATATGCTCACCAACATTGAATCCATTCGCGAAATTGCGTCCGATTATATGGTCTGGGTGATTATTCTGCCGCTGCTTTCCATTTGGAGTTTCCAACTTGATGGCATTTTTATCGGTGCCACCGCAGGCGCATCCATGCGAAACGGCATGATCATTTCGACGGTTTGTTATGTGCTGGCAATATTTATTTTGCTCCCTCTTTGGGGTAATCACGGTCTTTGGGCCGCCTACAGCATCTTCATCGTCACGCGCGCGCTCACTCTTTTTTATAAATATCCTGAAATTGAAAAACGGGCGAGTTAGTTTCCAATTTTCACAAAGCCCACACCATCACGCACAGTAATTTCCGTACCATAAGCCCCAGATCTCTCAACCAGATCACTAAGAATTTTATCCGCAAGATCACCTGTTGCAAGCAGCGGCCTTCCCCGCACCTGCTCCGGAAGGCCGTAACCCAGCGTTATCGGATGAAAGGCTATTTCGCTCACATCCTGGCCGTTAAACGTTGGAATGGCGATCACCGCTTCCCATATTTCATCAATTGCCGGAAATCCGCTGCTACCGCCTTTATATCGCTTATCATTAAAATCAGCCACGTGGGCATTGTCATCCAAATCGTAGCGACCATAATTATCGGCGGGAAGCCTGAGCAAGGTTTCGTTCTGGAACATAAAATCACCAAGCGAGTACATAATCGGCTTGCCCTCATAAATCTCAATACCCCGAAGCACATGGGGCCCGTGTCCGACAAAAACGTCCGCACCAGCATCTATTGTCGCTCTCGCAAATTCACCAATAAAATCTGCTGGTATTTCGCGCGGCCCTTTTTGCTCGTGCGAATGGCTGGTGACAATCACATAATCTGCCAGTTGCTTTGCATTTCGGATCACCGCAGTAATTTCTTCCAGATCCTTTTTATTGGGCTCAGTTCGAACGCCTGCGACCTCACCCTTTTCAAACCAGTTACCATAAAGATTAAAGGCGTCAGGCCGATCTTCTGACGTGCCGCGGGGCTCTCCGTCCTGTGTGATAAACAGGCCAAGACTTTCACCGGTTTGACGAAGTGCCTGCCACTCATCCTCAGGCAACATATACGTCCTCGAATATCTAAGCGGATTTAAGCCGGGTCTTGGCGGCGCGTTATCACGCGATCTTCCTGCCGCCATATGGCTGGCAAAAGTGGACGCCACCGAAACAAGCGCAACCCGCGCCTTTCCGGTCTCAAGGAACTTGGCTTCCCTCGCTTCCGCGAGGCTCATACCAACGCCGGCATCTATAAGCCCAGCTTCTTTTACATATTTGGTCGTCAGTTCCATACCAAGCACGCCGTAATCGCCCGTATGGTTATTGGCACGGCTGACCATATCAAAACCCGCCCAGGCAATCTCCTTGGCAAGTTTAGGATCGCCGCGCATATACGTACCGCCACTTACCGCCATCGGGTAAGGCTCATAGTCATGAAATAACATCTCCAGATTGGTAAAGGCCATGTCCGCACCGCGAATAAGCTCAATCATCTCAAGAAATTCAGGTTCAGAATAAGGAGATAGCGGCCGGGTAATAATACTATCCCCGGTCAGCGCCATGGTAAAATCACCGGTCGCCTGCATGTGCTGAGCATTAGCTGTACTCATCAGCAAAGCCGACATCAAGACTATTATTCGCATGGAACATCTCCTTTTTAAAGCATCTCATCACAGTTTAGAACGCAATCCCCACCAAATCAATCACCTTGAAATCACAATGCAATGGTCCTATAATTTCTTGGTAACAATAAAGGCGAGAAAATGCTTAAAAAATTAATCACACTCACTATTCTATTTCTCTGCGCCCCCGCCCTCGCCGACGAAGCGGCGGATAAGGAAGAGTTTAAACGCCTTAATGCGGAGTTTAATGATCTATTTGCAAACTCAGCTGCGATTGGCCCGGTTATTGAGGTTGGGGAGCGTCTTTATCAGCTAGCCGAAAAAACCTATGGCAAAGACTCCCAGAACATGGCGGTTGTCACCTATAACCTTGCCTCTGCATATGATGAAAAGGGCGGTGACGGAAAACGCTCCTTCAGCCTTCAAAATAGCTCTGAAGTAAAAGCGATTAATTTATATAAACTGTATTTTGACAGACTTGAAAAATTGGGTACGGTTTATACTCGCGCTCATATCGATCAATATTTAAAATATATAACGGCTTACGCAAATCATTATAATTTTAGATCAAACGACCTCTCTTCTCGTACACTTCTTAGCATAGCGCAATCAATGGAACTCCCCGCATCGGAACTCGCCGACCTTTGCATTACTTTAGGTGGTCTGAGAACTCAGGCAAAACACCCAGAACAATCAAAGTATTTTTATCAGACCGCATATGACACTATGAAGAATGCAGGCGAATTAGACCAAGAACAATTTGGCCGCGCCGCACATCGCTTAGCAGACTTTGAATACTCAAGCGGCAACAAAGATGGGGCAATACCCTATTATCTAGACGCAATTTCAGCGTTCAATTCACAGGACGAAAAAGATATTGAAGCATTAAATGTAATATACGGCACCCTTTCGAGATTATATGTTTCCATGGGCAACGAAAGTGATGCAAAAATTTATAACGACAAACTTGCTGAGTTGAGTGATTTGTCAGAGTAAAATCATTATTGGGGGTAAAATGCTAAAAAAAATATTCATATTTATTATTCTGTCCATAAGTACTCCTGCCTTCGCTGACAAAGCGGCCGACATCGCTGAGTTTAGAAAGCTTTACGCCGAGTTTAATGATCTTTATGAGAATTCCGAAGAAATTGACACAATCATCAAGGTTGCTGAAAAACTTTATAAACTGGCCCCGAAAACGTACACCAAAAATTCTCAACAACATGCGGTCGTCACGTATAATCTGGCCACTCTATACGATGAAAAAGGCGACAACAGAAAATATAATAATAAAGATGAAAAAAGAGCCAGTGAGCTGTACGAAAAATATTTTAAAATTCAAGATAGTCTGGGTGTTGAAAAAGATAGAACCTATTTAACGCAATTCACTCAATATATGGTCTCCTATTATCATTCCCACGTCTTTCAAGCTAATATTTCAGTTGCGAAAAATATGTTGGATATCGTATATAAATTAGAACTCCCTAATATTGAACGAGCAAATTATGAATATTATGCTGCTATTTTAATTGCAGACTTTGTACATTTCGATTCCGCGATACCACATTTTCAAAATGCATTAAACATGTATCTCAATGAAGTCGGCACCGAACACTTAAAAATAGGTGAGTTAAATCTAATTCTTGCCCGACAGGATATGATCAGAAAAAATAACGCAGCTGCAATAGACAAATTATTTCGAGCTGCCAAGGCATTTGAAGCATCTGAACAGGACGGCGACGAGTTAAAAATAAATGCCTATCAAAATATTATTATGAATTACGCAATACTGGGAAAACCACAAGAGAGAGAAAAGTATATTGAGGTCGTTAGGGCCTTTGATCCAGCTCTCTATCCTACCACAGATACCCCACTCCCCATTAAACGAGTGACACCAAGATACCCCTCAGCGGCATATGAAAGAGGGCTCAACGGGTACGTCATTGTAAATTTTTCTGTTGATGCCAATGGAAACACAAAAGATGTAAAAGCCGTAGAATACAGCGACAAAGTCTTTGTGACACCGTCGCTCAATGCTGCAAAAAAATATCAGTATAATCCGCCAAGTATCAATGGTGAGATATCTGAATATAATGACGTGAGGATAAGAATAGAATTTGTACTTGCTGAATCAGTTGGGGCTTGGCGCAGAGGTATACCTGATAAAATATTCTCTTCTCAATACTGAAGGTATCGAGAACGAAATAATTATATTGTTATTGTCGGAATAGACTTACGAATTGAGAGCTGATGACCATAGAAAACTTTAAAAGATTGGGAGTTCTTCTCATTACCGTGTTCGCCATGACGGCGGTTTATGAGCTGGCGGTTATTCCTAAAACTCAAGATGACTATCCATTATTCTTCGTTTACGAAAGCTATGAAGAAAAGGGCTTAGGTCTTGTTCCGTGTTTAGAACTTCAAAGAACTTGCACTTGTTATATTAAAGTATCGCCTAACTCTAAAAACTACAAAACACTTTCAAAAATCTTGAGCAATAAAGACTATGATTCTAGCGGTTTTTATCATGCAGAAAAAGTGAGCCTGTATGCGTACAGGGGCAACGAAAGAGCAAGACGAATTGATATGAATGAAGAATGGATGATTTTAGAAACAGGCAACACCGAATATTACACTCAAGATAACAATCGCGTTAATTTCTTTAGCTTAAGTGAAGAGCAATTGGAAATATTCAAAAACACCTTAGAACAATATACGACTGGCACTATGGGCACTTGTCCGCCTGGTGAAATTAACTACCCAAGTATCACCACGAGACAAAAATACGATGATGAGTTGAATAATCGAATTGAAGACCACAAAATATGGCAGTCCCGGCAATTACGGAAATGGATAGATAAACCGAACTATATCAACCCTGCCAGCGGCGATGACGGATCAGCGTAGAGTTTCTTCGGCATTCTTCCGCTTAGGTACGCGTCCCTGCCCGCCTGTACGGCGTGGTTCATGGCTCTGGCCATTCGAACTGGGTCTTTGGCTTCGGCGATGGCGGTGTTCATAAGCACAGCGTCGCAGCCGAGTTCCATGGCTTGGGCTGCTTCTGATGCGGTGCCGACACCGGCGTCAACGAGGACGGGAACATTTGCTTGTTCAACGATAATACGGATGCCGACAGGGTTTTGAATACCAAGGCCGGACCCGATCGGCGCACCAAGGGGCATAATGGCGCAGCAGCCAATATCTTCGAGTATTTTGGCCTGGATCGGGTCATCGTTGCAATAGACCATGACCTGGAAGCCTTCGGATATAAGCGTTTTTGCCGCTTCAACGGTTTCGGGCATATTGGGATAAAGGGTTTTTTGATCGCCAAGCACTTCGAGCTTCACAAGATCCCAACCGCCGGCTTCACGGGCAAGGCGAAGAGTTCGAACAGCATCATCACCGGTAAAACATCCGGCTGTGTTGGGAAGGTAAGTATATTTCTTGGGATCGAGAAAATCGGCGAGCATCGGCTCCCCCGATTTTGAAATATTGACCCGGCGCACGGCAACCGTGACGATTTCTGCGCCTGATGCTTCCACAGCAAGTTTGGTTTCTTCAAAATCTTTATATTTGCCCGTACCAACGATCAAGCGGGATTTATATTCTTTTCCGGCGATGATTAAACTATCTGTCATATTCTTAAGTCCTTCAGCCACCACCAATGAAATGGACAATTTCCAGATTATCGCCGTCAGTGACGATAACTCGGTCAAATGTGCTTTTAGGGACAATCTCACGGTTATGCTCGACGGCGACATTATCTTCTTCGATATCAAACTTTCGAAGAAGTTCATTTAAATTCAAGTCGCTGTCCAAACGGTGTGGATCGCCATTTATGGTCACATTAATCATTAATATTGCCTCTAATTTGATAATGGCTATTTTCAAATCACATTTAAAGTATTATATACATACCTAATGAGAATAAGTCAGTAGAGAAATATGACAAAATCGATATTGGTGATCAATGGCCCCAACCTTAATTTGCTGGGCACACGAGAACCAGAGATATACGGCGCAGAAACCCTGAGCGACATCAAAGATAAAATGACAGAAAAAGCGGCTTCGCTCGATCTTTCCGTAGATTTTCGACAATCAAATGTTGAAGGTGAGATCGTAACCTGGATACAGGAAGCACGGACTGAGCATGATGCTATTGTTATCAATGCCGGTGCCTTCACGCATACGTCCGTCGCTATCATGGATGCGATTCTGGCTGTGGGCACGCCAACGGTTGAAGTGCATCTTTCGAACATTTTTAAACGTGAAGAATTTCGTCATCATTCTTATATTTCATCAGCTGCGGTTGGTATGATTACGGGATTTGGGGCGACTGGATATTTAATGGCTGTTGATGCAGTCAAAAATGTGCTTAAATAAGAACAAACGGGAATAATCAAAAGGAATTTTACCGATGGCAAAAATGCAAGTGGACACAAAGTTAATTCGTGAACTCGCTGATATGCTGAATGAAACAGATCTATCTGAAATCAAAGTGGAAGATGGAGAGTTAAAAATAAAACTTTCCCGTGGTGGCACGGCCGTTCACATGACTGCTGCTGCACCAGTGGCAGCACCTGCCCCATCAGCAGCACCCGCAGTAGAAGCAGCCCCCGCTGATCCATCCGATCATCCGGGCACGATTTTCTCTCCGATGGTCGGAACAATTTATACATCCCCAGACCCAACGGCGGATGCCTTTATAAAGGTCGGCGATAGTGTAAGTGCTGGCCAAACCATTCTTATCATTGAAGCAATGAAGGTGATGAACCAAATTCACGCTGCCAAAGGCGGAACCGTTAAGGCGATACTCGTTGATAATCAACAGCCTGTTGAATACGGTGAAGCCCTTGTCATTATCGAATAGCGGACTATAACATGATAGAAAAAGTACTCATTGCCAACCGCGGTGAAATTGCACTTCGAATACATCGGGCTTGCCACGAAATGGGCATTAAAACCGTTGCTGTTCATTCAACGGCCGACGAAAGTGCCATGCATGTGCGACTTGCCGACGAAAGCGTTTGTATCGGACCGCCAGCGTCTGCGGAAAGTTATCTCAATATCCCGGCGATTATATCTGCAGCGGAAATAACAGGCGCCGATGCCATTCACCCGGGTTACGGATTTCTATCCGAAAGCGCAAAATTCGCGGAAATTATTGAAAAACACGGTATCGCCTTCATCGGGCCAACAGCCGAACATATCACTTTAATGGGGGATAAAATTTCCGCCAAGGAAGCCGTTAAGAAGGCTGGTATTCCAGTTGTCCCCGGCTCTGAAGGTGAAGTAAACGAATTTAAAGATGCGGCAAAGGTCGCGGCAAAGATTGGTTACCCCGTTATCGTTAAAGCCGCCTCTGGTGGCGGTGGTCGAGGAATGAAAATCGTCCACAGCGAGAGCGAGCTCGAAATGGCTGTGAGTTCTGCTCAACGCGAGGCTGCTGTTTCGTTTGGTGATGGCACGGTTTATCTGGAAAAATTTCTTACCACACCAAGACATATTGAAATTCAAGTGCTTGCCGATACTCACGGCAATGTCGTGCATCTTGGTGAGCGTGATTGCTCACTGCAGCGCCGCCATCAAAAAGTGCTTGAAGAAAGTCCGTCACCTGCCTTAAATTCAACGGAACGCGACGCAATCGGAGAAGTGTGCCGCAAGGCTATACAAACCATTGGTTACCGCGGTGCCGGCACCATCGAATTTCTTTATGAAAATGGCGAATTTTATTTCATCGAAATGAACACCCGCCTACAGGTGGAACATCCGGTCACTGAAATGATCACGGGTATTGATCTCGTGCGTGAACAAATCCGCATAGCTGATGGACTGCCGCTTAAGTTTAGCCAGGAGGATATCAAATTTTCCGGTCATGCTATCGAATGCCGCATTAATGCGGAAGATCCCTTTACCTTTATGCCGTCACCAGGACAGGTTAAGGATTATCATACGCCGGGCGGCCTTGATGTTCGGGTTGATAGCGGGCTTTACTCCAGTTATAAAATCCCGCCTCATTATGATAGCATGATCGCCAAATTGATTGTTCACGGCAAAACCCGCAATGAATGTTTAATGCGCCTTCGCCGCTCATTGGAAGAATATGTTATTGACGGTATTAAAACAACAATCCCGCTTCATCAAATGTTGATCCGCGAAGATGATTTCATCAACGGCGACTATAACATCCATTGGCTTGAAAAATATCTCGATAGTCTAGTCGCAGATTAAGGATCGGCACATGGAGATCACTAAAGAACTCCTTCTAAGTGCTTATATGCAAGGCATTTTCCCAATGGCGGAAAGTGCCGACGCCGACGATGTCTACTGGGTTGATCCCGACGAGCGCGGCATTTTTCCGCTTGATCAATTCCATGTTCCAAAAAAACTCGCACGGAAAATAAAGAGGGAACCGTTTGATATACGCATCAACACCGCTTTTCGCGAAGTCATGCTTAAATGCGCGGAACCGACGGGTAATATAGAGCGGCAAAATACCTGGATCAATAGTCTGATCCTTGATCGTTACTGCGAGCTTCATGAGCTTGGGTATGCTCACAGTGTTGAGTGCTGGCAGGATGGTAAGCTGGTGGGTGGCCTCTACGGCGTCTCTCTCAATGGTGCCTTTTGCGGTGAAAGCATGTTTCATGATGTTACCGACGCCAGCAAAATTGCTCTGGTCTATCTGGTCGCACGCCTTCGCGTTGGTGGTTATTCTCTGCTTGATACTCAGTTTGTCACCGATCATTTAAGCCAGTTCGGTGCGATTGAAATCTCTCGTAAAGAATACAGAGCCCTGCTTAACGATGCGTTGAAAAATGATGATGCAGATTTTTATTCGATGTCAGAAGACGCGGACGGATCAACCATTTTACAGTCAGTTACCCAGACATCATAAACGGCATGTTCAAGCGGTGATATGGCAGGTGTGGACGCAAACATCCACCCTGAAAAAATCTGACGGGGCTCACCCATATGTCCAAGGTCTGTGACCTCAAGAAAAGCAACAGATTCCGGAGTTTCTTCCGGAGGATTAGAACGGCAGTTGCGCATGGTAATTTCAAGCGTACCGAACTTTACCGTCTCATCACGAGCAACATTGAGCGTTTCAAGTTTTGCGGTAATTTTATTCAGCGCACCAAGGGTCACCATAGGGACTTCCTGGGCGAACGCTGAATAGTTCAGCGTTATAAAACATGGTATGAGAATTAGGCTGCGAAGCATTGGCTTACTCTTTATCACCACTGCTGGCAAATGCGCTAAGTAAACCAAGAAGATCAACCGCCCCCTGTGTCTCCGTAATCTCGTCACCACTTTCAAGCATCACGTCACTGCCACCTGGATCAAGAACCAGATAATTACCGCCCAAAAGTCCTTCGGAGGTAATTTTAGCGAATGTATCTTCGGGAAGCCGAATACTGTCATCAATATTTATTTCAACAACAGCACCAAAAGATTCGGTATTTAAATATTGATTTGTGATGGTACCGACCTTGATGCCACTGATCTTAACTTCGCCGCCTACGGCAAGTCCGTCAATTTTATCGAATGTGGCAATATAGGTTGCCCCACCCGTTGAGCCAACACCAGAATTACTGAACGCAAAATAGAGAAAACCAGCTGTGATAAAGAGGACCACAGCCCCCATCATCGTCTCAACAAGATTATTTCTCATAAATAGCTCCTAATTACCACTCTAGTTTCGCTGTTAATTCCCAGGGGTCCAGGCCTCATAGTCGCCCGTAGTTTTTTTGCGCATACCGCCCTCGGAAAGGGCGCCACTCGGCGAATAGGCATTTGCCGTTCCAGTCTGATTGGGAAGATGGTCTTTTTCCCAACTTTTAATGGTACGCGGTTTTTCCAGTGGCGTTTTATCAACAATTTTGTGAAGCCAGGCATGCCATTCAGGTTGGATGGAGCTTGCTTCTATTTCTCCAGCAAATATAACCCAGCGTTTTTTGCCGTCTTTAGAAACATAGTAACTGTTTCCAAGGCTGTCGTCGCCGACTTTTACGCCTTTAAAAAACGTGTGAATTAGGGTTCCGATTGTTCCAACATGCCACCAACCAAAAATCCGTCTTATCAATCTAACAAGCATTTTATATCCACTTAACTGTGAGCCACTTATAATTTGTTACTTTATTCTATACCGTGCCTGACGAAATAGAACAACCATTAAAGCGATCATAACATGTTATATATTCTGTTTTGAAGGCCAAGCTTGGCAAGATTAAGGCGACCCTTTCAGGCGTAGATAAAAATTAGTGATAAAAGCCAGTTCATTAGAGCAGTTTGCGCATGCTATTTCTTAATATGCCCTATTTCCTACGACTCACTGCAAACACAACATCTAGATTTGCAAAGCTCGTCAACCACAAAATCTATTAAAAAATGCTTTTCCAAATGCCCCGATTGAGTTAGTATTTTGGTCAGAATCGAATGAAAAAAATAACAATAAAAAAAGGATCATTTTAAAAGAATTTTAATCAATCTTTTAAAGGCCCATAATTAAAGGCGACACACAAAATGAAGATACAAAGATGCTACACAAAATCATCAAAGTCAGCATACGACGAGATTAGTTTTCGCAGTGCAACAAGTGAGATTCGCAATCCAGACGGCGAAGTCATTTTCGGACTTAATGATTTTGAAGTTCCAAATGGTTGGTCGCAAGTGGCATCAGATATCATCGCCCAGAAATATTTTCGGAAAGCCGGCGTTCCAGCGCGCCTAAAAGCTGTTGCTGAAAAAGATGTGCCAAAATGGCTATGGCGCCATGAAGCCGATGAAAAAGCACTCGCCGAGATTCCACAATCCGAGCGATATGGCCCTGAGACAAGCGCCAAGCAGGTTTTTGACCGTCTCGCCGGAACCTGGACCTATTGGGGCTGGAAAGGTAACTATTTCGACGACGAAAAGGACGCGAGGTCATTTTACGATGAGCTTTCATTTATGCTTGCCTCGCAAATGTGTGCACCAAACTCACCGCAGTGGTTTAATACCGGCCTTCATTGGGCTTACGGCATTGATGGCCCGTCGCAAGGTCACTATTACGTGGACTTTAAAACCAAAAAGCTGACCAAATCCAAAAGCGCTTACGAACACCCGCAGCCCCACGCCTGCTTCATTCAGGGGGTTGAAGACGATCTTGTCGGCGATGGCGGCATTATGGATCTGTGGACCCGCGAAGCCCGACTATTTAAATATGGATCAGGGACCGGCAGTAATTTTTCTAATGTACGCGGTTTCGGTGAAAGTCTGTCCGGCGGCGGTGCCTCGTCAGGGCTGATGAGTTTTCTAAAAATCGGCGATAAAGCTGCTGGTGCCATCAAATCCGGCGGCACCACAAGACGCGCCGCCAAAATGGTCATTGTTGATATTGATCATCCTGATATCGAAAGTTTCATCAACTGGAAAGTGATTGAGGAACAAAAAGTTTCCGCCCTCGTCACCGGCTCGAAAATCACAGAGAAACACGCTAAGGCAATTATAAAAGCCTGCGATCCTGACGCAGAGGATGGCTGTGACCCCAAAGTAAACGAGGGTCTCAAAAAATCTGTGCTGGATGCGCGCCGTGATCTGATACCGGAAAATACCATTCAACGCGTCATTGGCTTTGCCAAGCAGGGATATACAAATATCGATTTCAAAACATATGACACTGACTGGGATTCAGACGCATATCTCACCGTTTCCGGTCAAAATTCAAATAACACTGTTCGTGTTAATGATGACTTTATGAATGCGGTCGAAAATGATGGTGACTGGAACCTGATACGTCGCACCGATCGTAAAATAGACAAAACAATAAGTGCACGCGACCTTTGGGAAGATATTGGTCTAAGCGCATGGCAATGCGCTGATCCGGGGCTTCAGTTCCACACCACCATCAATGACTGGCACACCTGCCCCAACAGCGGTGAAATTCGCGCCTCCAATCCGTGTTCCGAATATATGTTCCTTGATGACACTGCGTGTAATCTCGCGTCGCTCAACCTGATGAAATTTAAGACGGCGGATGGTGATTTTGATGTAGAAAGTTTTGAACATGCCACACGTCTTTGGACTATTGTTCTTGAAATCGCCGTGACAATGGCACAGTTCCCGTCCAAGGCAATCGCCCAGCGTAGCTTTGACTTCAGAACCCTTGGACTTGGCTTTGCCAATATCGGTTCCCTGATCATGTCTTGTGGCTATTCTTATGACAGTGATGAAGCTCGCGCCCTGTGCGGTTCCATCAGCGCCCTTATGACCGGTGTTTGCTATAAAACGTCTGCTGAAATGGCATCGGAACTTGGTGCATTTCCAAAATATCACGAAAACCGCTCGCCAATGCTACAGGTAATTCATAATCACCGCACGGCTGCCTGGGGCAAATCATACTACCGTGGGCTAAGTACGAAACCAGCCCCGCTTGATATTGATAATTGCCCCTACTCGGAAATCGCCACTGCCGCGGGCCGGGCTTGGGATATTGCCCTCGCCATTGGTGAAAAGCATGGTTATAGAAACGCGCAAACCACTGTCATTGCCCCCACTGGTACTATTGGACTGGTTATGGATTGCGATACCACCGGGATTGAACCTGATTTTGCCCTTGTAAAATTCAAGAAGCTCGCTGGTGGCGGCTACTTCAAAATCATCAACAGAATGGTACCGGAAGCACTTAAAAATCTCGGCTACACACCAAAACAAATTGGTGAAATATCCTCATATGCTGTTGGCCACGGAAACCTTAAGCGATCCCCTCATATCAACCATGTCAGCCTTAAAGCCAAGGGATTTGCCACAGCGCAAATAGACCTGATTGAAACAGCTATCGAAAGTGCATTTGATATAACCTTTGCCTTCAATCGTTGGACATTAGGTGATGATTTCTGCACGGAAGTACTGGGCTTTAGCGGCGAACAGTTAAGCGATGCAGGCTTTAACATGTTAAAGGAACTTGGTTTCAGCAAAGAACAAATTGAAGAGGCCAATGAATATTGCACTGGTACATTCACGCTTGAAGGTGCTCCGCATCTAAGAGACGAGCACCTACCAGTGTTTGACTGCGCCAACCCCTGCGGCAAAAAAGGAAAACGTTTCCTCGGCGCAAAAAGCCATATATACATGATGGCGGCAGCGCAGCCGTTTATTTCTGGCGCTATTTCGAAAACGGTCAACATGCCAGCCAGCGCTACAGTCGAAGACTGTAAAGACGCTTATAAACTATCATGGCGCCTAGGCCTTAAAGCCAATGCCCTTTACCGCGATAGCTCAAAACTAAGTCAGCCTCTCAATGCGGTCATTCTCGAAGATGAAGAGATAGAAGCGTTACCACTGCTTGAAAAGACACAAGTGGTTGCAGAACGAATTGTCGAGCAGGCAATGGAGAAAAGTGCCGCCGCGAAGCGCCGCAAACTACCAACACGGCGTAAGGGCTATACCCAGAAAGCCAGCGTTGGCGGACATAAAGTATATCTTAGGAGCGGTGAATATGATGATGGCACTCTCGGTGAGATATTCATCGATATGCATAAGGAAGGCGCGGCCTTTAGAAGTCTTATGAATAACTTCGCCATTGCTCTTTCCATCGGTCTTCAATACGGCGTGCCTCTTGATGAATATGTTGATGCTTTCACCTTCACACGTTTTGAGCCATCCGGACAGGTCACTGGAAATGATGCCATTAAGATGGCGACATCGGTGCTTGATTACATCTTCCGTGAACTTGCTGTTTCCTACCTTGGCCGTACTGATCTTGCCCATGTGGTGCCGGAAGATTTGATGCCGGATTCCGTTGGCAGCGGCGACGGGGAAATTTCTTCGGATGAATTTATTGCTCAAACCGACACCGCCTTGAACCGGGTTATTGGCCTTACCAGCACAGGATATGTTCGAAAGAGCAACCTTTATGTCCTTAAACAGGAAAGCGTTGAAACAACTGAAACCAAGTCACTTTCTGTAGGAGAGGAAGCAAAAATTGCTGTTGGTGCCGAGATTATTACCGAAACTACGATTATCAAGGAAGACAGGCGTTCAAGCCAAATTCTCGAAGCCAAGATGAAAGGCTATGAGGGAGATGGCTGCGGAGAATGTGGAAACTTTACCATGGTTAGAAATGGCACCTGCCTCAAGTGTGATACCTGTGGTTCGACAAGCGGCTGCTCCTAATCCTGAACAAAAAAAGCCAGCATTAAAGCGATCATCTTTGATTAGGTAGAAATTTTTACCAAATTTTTACCTAATTGGAGCACTCTGTTGCCAAGAGATTCTCCAGTATCTTATCCCGTAAGATATAACATGATTTTAAAGGCAAAGTTTTAATGACAGGTCAGTCCAGCGCATCACCGTTTCTGTTTCAAAACAAGAAGCCTACCTTTACATCAAAATCACGGTCATTTGATGTTTCAAGCCCGGTTACTGACGGCATTGCAATTATAAATGTTGAGGGTGACACAAGCTTTCGTCTAATTTCAGCAAATGAACCCTTTTTAAATATGGTCAACAAAGATGACGAACGTGAGCCGATTGGTTCACACGTGGATACTATTATTTGGGGTGAGCAAGCCAGTGACAATAAACTACAAAATCATCTTGAACAGGCACTGAAAGACAAAAAACCTCTTGCATTCATCTGGCAGCTAAAAATTGAAGAGCAGGATAAAACCATTCTCTGTAAAATAATTCCTCTGCTGACCAAAGAAGGTGAAATCGGACAGATCACTGTGAACATTTCAGATTTTGAAGAGAGCCAAAACCTGAAAGTTGAAGTAGATAGATATAACTATTTCGACCAACTCACGGGCCTTCCAAACAGATTTAAGCTTTTTGAAACATTAGAACAAAAATTCAGAACGGCCAAATCAGAGAGTAGTGAATTTAGCAATCCCCACGGTATTGAAGCGGCAATTTTGTTTATTAATATAAATAAACTACAACGAATAAATGAAAGTTATGGTTATGAATATGGTGACAGAATTTTAAAAGCCGTCGCTGACCACATCGGACACAGTCTTCATGAAAATGCCTTCCTAGCCCGTTTTACCAACGACAATTTTGTAGTCTTTATGTCAGAAAATCATTTCGACAATGTGAAAAGAGAAGCTAATTTACTCGCTCAGTCGATCCATCATAATTTTGCCACCAATGAAATCATGCCCAATTGTGATATAAGACTGTCTGTTTCTATTGGAATTGCGACTGGCAGTACCTCAAACGAAACGGCTGATCAATTGATGCAGAATGCGCATCTGGCAATGCGACGCAACGACCATCTTAGCAACAACAAGACGATCGTTTTCAATCAGGATTTAAAAACCCAGGCGGCAACAAAATTAAAACTTGAAACAGAGTTCCGCGATGCGCTTGAAGCCAACGCCCTCGATCTGCACTATCAACCGCTGATTAATTTGCAGAGCGGCCTTGTCGCAGGATTTGAAGCCCTTGCGCGCTGGAACGATTCAAAACGCGGCGCCGTATCGCCGCTTGAGTTTATCGCTCTTGCAGAAGAAGTGGGGCTTATTATTCCGTTAGGTGAATGGGCCCTGACAAAAGCCTGTAAGCAGCTTAAGTCCTGGATTGATGACGATCCGGTGGCATCATCCCTGTTTATGGCGGTCAATGTGTCAAGCTCGCATATTCTTAACGGTAATATCGCAGCCCTTACCCGTGACGCGCTGGCAAAAAGCGGGCTCGACGGCAGTAATCTAAAACTGGAACTTACGGAATCGACCATTATGGAAAATTCGGATATTGCGAGAAATATCCTGCTCGATCTAAAGACCTATGGGATTTCGCTTGCCGTTGATGATTTCGGCACTGGATATTCTTCGCTTTCTTATCTGAGCCGAATTCCGGCCGATACCATAAAAATTGACCGCAGCTTTGTCAGCAAAATCGACACCAACGAAGAAGGTTTCAATATCATTAAAGTGATTATTCATCTGGCAAAATCACTTGGCATGACGATCATCGCGGAAGGCATTGAAACCAAAGAACAAATGAAAATATTAAAAACACTTGGCTGTCACTACGGACAAGGCTTTTATTTCTCTAAAGCCATGAAAAAAGAAGACGTTCCCAATTTCATCAAAGAACAACCTTTCAAAAATCTTTTAAAATAAATCGCTCGAATTTTTTTCTTTAAAAAGGCATAATCCTGAAACACCAGCATTCACTTTCAGGGATTTGTCATGGATAAAATATATAAACGTCAACCAACAATAAGAACACTGCCCACTCACAGTAATATTAACTCCAACGGCCATATATTTGGTGGCTGGATCCTTTCTCAAATGGATAGTGCAGCTGGTATCGAGGCGATCAGGCGGGTTGGCGGTCCAGTAGCAACCGTCGCCATCGAAGCAATGAAATTTCACGCCCCCGTGAATATCGGCGACTGGCTAAGTGTTTATACCGACATCACAAAAGTGGGAAGAACGTCGCTTACTATCCACATTGAAGTGACCGTAGTAGGACGTGATCAAGAAGAAGAAATTATGGTCACCGAAGGTGATTTTATCTTTGTTGCACTTGATGAAGATCACCGCCCTAAAGTCATCGACGGCTAATCAAATAAGAACTTTGCCATTGTTCCTTTGATATCGGTTTGTCTGATCGTTCCTTTGAACACCATATCATCCGGTAGGCCATATGAATATACGGGAACATTGATACCGGTGTGTGCCTGATCCGAAATGTTGTTTGTGCCGTAATATATAGTCATTTCATTACCCCCTTTTGAAATAAGAAGCTCATAAAGGCCCGGGATATTTTCGCCAGTTCGATTATAGTTTTCATAATATGGGTGGTGTATATTCTGCGTTGATCCACCGTGATCGGCAGTTATGATTACAACCGTATTTTCATGAGTTTTTGCGTATTCAACGGCCAGCTTCGCAGTGCGATCAAATTCAAGCATTGCCGCCATGGATCCACAAATATCCGCATCATGGGCCGCTTTATCAATCGATGCGCCCTCAACCATGAGGAAAAATCCCTTGTCATTGTCCGCTGACAAGCTGTTAAGTGTCTTTTCCGTCATCATTTCAAGGGACGGAATGTCCTTACTTTCAGGATTGATAACACATTGCTGCGCTTTTGGAAAAATAACATTGCCATCATCGTCTAACGTTACTTTTTCCGCTATTTTTCCGTCTTCTGCTTGCCAGGCCCTTGGCAAGTGATAATCTGAAAATACACCCAGCACCTTATCACCTTGCCCCATTTTGGCAAAGTCCTGTGCGTTTTTCGCAATCTCATACCCTCTTGAAATGGCAAATTCTTCTACTGTTACACCGTCCTTATCTGCCGGCAACAACCTGTGTCCACCGCCAAGCAAAACATCAACATCCAGCTCAAGCATCTGATCAATGATCGGCATTTCCCCAGGCAGGCACGGTTCGTCTCCGCCTTTCATGCAATATCTGTTATTCACGTGAGCAGCGAATGCTGCCGGGGTGGCATCGGTGATCACAGCTGTGGTCACAAGGCCAACTTTGAACCCGTTTTCTTTGGCTTCTTCGGCAATGGTTTTCATGGGCTTGCCGTACTGGGCAGTTGTTGATATCCGGCGCACACTGGTCAGCATCCCCGTAGCAAGGGCCGTACCGCCACTGGCGCTGTCACCAACAAAGGCTATTAAGTCCGCATCATCATTACGCTTGGAAATAACGATGGCAGATGCTTTTTCATCCATGGTATCGACAAAAAGACCGGGACCACTATCAAATTCATAGTTGCGCGTAGCTGCAATCTCTGCTTCGCCCATACCGTCCCCGATCAGCAATATGACATTCTTTGGGGCCGCCACGGCTGTTAAATTCAGGCAAACAAGACCAACGGTAGTAATTAAAAATCGACGCATAAGAAAACCCCTGTTGTTATGGGATTAAAATATAATCGAACAACAGGGGTTAAGATAGTTAATTTTATCGCCGCCTAATTAAACAGGAATTTTTTCATGGCTCCGTAAATTTCTGTTTGCTGAATTACCCCCATCAGATCGTCGGCATTATCCATACCATATGTATAGATCGGAACATTAATCCCGGTATGAGATTGGTCATTAATATTGTTGGTACCATAATAAGCACCAAGCTCATGACCACCTTTGGTCAGAAGAAGCTGATAAAGCCCCGGGATTAGGTCGCGACGAATAGGTGAACCATCATAAGTTTCAGGTTTATAGATAACCTGTGTCGCCTGCCCGTGGTCGGCGGTGACAATCACAGCCGTATCGCCCTGCTCTTTTGCAAATTCAACCGCCATTTTTACCGTACGGTCAAAAGCAAGCATTTCGCCAATAGTTCCGCACGGCTTGGCTACATGGGCCTGTTTATCAATCGACGCTCCTTCTATCATCAAGAAGAAACCCGCATCATCATTTTTAAGGCTCTCAAGCGCATATTTTGACATTTCTTCTAATCTTGGCATACCTTCGTGTCTTGGATTTATCTCGCACGCCGCAGCTTCTGGAAAAATAACAACCCTATTATCATCGACTTCGACCAAGTCAGCGCCTTTACCACCTGGTCCCACCCATTCTACGGGCATATGGCCATTCGAAAATACGCCTAACGTCTTGGTTCCCGTCTTAAGGTCAAGGAAGTCCTGCCGCTTGGTTACAACCGTATAGCCAAGCTTTTCTGCCTTTTGCTTAACGGTAGAACCACCCGCTTCCATCGCCGGCAGCAGATTATATCCACCACCGAGCATCACATCAACACTATGATCAAGCATCTGTTCAATGATTGGTGTGTCGTTATGGGTTTTACACGCGCCAGAGCTTTGCATAAAACAGTAGCGATTTTGTGCATGGGCCGCGAATGAAGCCGGTGTGGCATCGGTAATTATTGATGTTGTAACAAGCCCCGTCTTAAAGCCACGCTCCTGTGCTTCTTCTAAAATAGTTTTATAATGTGCACCGTCTTCGGCTCTTACTGCGACGCGGCCGCTGCTAGTACGGTTACCTGTGGAAATGGTTGTACCCCCGCTGGCACTTTCGCCGGCAAATTCAATCTTACTCGGATCATCAATCATCAACTGCTTAACGATGACTGAGCCGCGATTTTTCATCGTATCAACAAACAATCCCTCATCCCCATTAAATTCATACGCACGAGTAAGCGCAATTTCCGCTTCCCCCATTCCGTCACCGATCAACAGAATGATATTCTTGGGCGCTGAAACAGCAAATGCAGTAGAAATAGCAAAAAAAATAAAAATTAGAGGGATAATCCGAGTCATTGTATGTCCTTATTGTTTATGACATTAGTTAAATCAATTTTACCACAGTTTAACAAGTCTTAATGAAATAAATATGACATACTCAAGAAACAGAAAAACCCCGGCAGCCAAATGGCATCCGGGGTTTTTATGGTGAGCCCGACAGGGTTCGAACCTGTGACCTACTGATTAAAAGTCAGTTGCTCTACCAGCTGAGCTACGGGCCCTCAAGAAGAGGTGAGCGGAACATAAGGCCAGTCACCGCATTGGTCAATAGTAATTTGTCAATTTTTACAGAAAAATTCTAACTTAATTCCTCAATGTCGCCCAGTGCACGGGTTTCATGGAATTTCTGCACGAATTCAGACAATGATTGCCTCGAAATCGCATCCCTGAGCCCGGCCATTAAATCCTGATAATAGGTAAGGTTATGTTCAGTCATCAACATTGGACCTAATATTTCACCACTTCGTATCAGGTGAGAAATATACGCACGACTATAACTTTTACACGCAGAGCAGCTACAGTCGGCATCAATGGGGCGCGGATCATCAATATGGCGGGAGTTTTTCATGTTTACTGTACCCCGGCGGGTAAAGGCCTGCCCCGTACGGCCAGACCGCGACGGCATCACGCAGTCAAACATATCGATACCACGTTCGACCGCACCAACGATGTCATCCGGTTTGCCCACTCCCATCAAATAACGGGGCTTTTCCTTTGGCATTACCGGCATTGTATAATCCAGTACTTCAAACATAACATCCTGCCCCTCTCCGACAGCAAGACCGCCAATAGCATAGCCATCAAAGTCGATATCCCGTAGCGCCGCTGCAGAATGGTGTCGCAGTTTTTCAAACACTCCACCCTGAACAATGCCGAATAGTGCATTTTGCTCCGCATGGTCTGATCCATCATGAAAGGCATCATACGAGCGTTTGGCCCAGCGCATGGAAAGAAGCATGCTTTCCTCGGTTTCTTTTTCCGTTGCCGGATAGGGCGTACATTCATCAAAGGCCATAACGATATTTGCGCCCAACAGTCGCTGTATTTCCATGCTGCGTTCGGGGCTCAGCATGTGTTTGCTGCCATCGATATGAGACTGGAAACTGACACCGTCTTCGGTAATTTTCCGAAGTTTTGCCAGCGACATCACCTGAAAGCCACCAGAGTCAGTCAAAATAGGCCGGTCCCAGTTCATAAACTTATGAAGTCCGCCAAGATTGGCGATGCGCTCTGCACTCGGCCGAAGCATCAAATGATACGTATTTCCAAGCAAAATATCAGCACCCGTCTCGCGCACAGTTTCCGGCTTCATGGCCTTTACGGTAGCCGCGGTTCCAACCGGCATAAAAGCGGGCGTTCGAATGTCACCGTGCACCGTCTTGATGACGCCGGTACGGGCGTTTCCATCGGTTGCTTCAATGTTCATGCTGAATGTCATATGAGGTCCTCACGAAATAAAAGGCTGCTGTCGCCGTACGAATAGAAGCGGTAACCACCTTCAATGGCATGGGCGTAGGCAGCTTTCATATTTTCAAATCCTGCAAAGGCACTTACTAGCATGAATAAAGTCGACTTTGGTAGGTGGAAATTAGTCATAAGAACATCAACAGCACGAAATTTGTAGCCCGGCGTAATAAAAATATCAGTCTCGCCCTTAAATTCTCTGACTTTTCCATTCTCGTCTGTGGCGGACTCTAAAAGCCGTAGTGATGTTGTACCCACGGCGATAACTTTGTTGCCCTGCGCATGTGTTTCATTAATCATGTCGGCTACACTTTTACTCAGCTCACCATATTCTGAATGCATTTTATGATCACTGGTGTCATCCACTTTAACGGGCAAGAAGGTCCCCGCTCCCACATGGAGCGTGACATAGGCGCTCATTACACCCTTACTTGAAAGTGCGTTTTGCAATGTCTCAGTAAAATGTAAGCCGGCTGTCGGTGCTGCCACGGCACCATCGTTTTTACTATATATAGTTTGATAATCGCTTTTATCGCGTTCATCCACCGCCCGCTGTGATGCTATATAGGGCGGAAGCGGCATAACACCAGCCTCTTGTAGCGCACTTTTAAGTTGCTCGCCGCTATGATTAAACTGAATGGTAACCTCGCCAGCATCACCTTTTTCCAGGACGCAGGCCTCTAGGCCGCCGGTAAATATTATTACATCAAGCGGTTTTAACTTCTTTGCCGGTTTTGCAAAGGCTTTCCAGATCCCGCCCTTCATATTCATATGAAGAGTAAGTTCCATTTTTGCTTCGCGGCGTTTTCCGGTAAGTCGCGCAGGAATAACGCGGGTGTCATTAAATACAAGCAGATCCCCAGCCTCAAGAAAATCAACCAGATCCGGTATCATCATGTCCTGACAAGTTTTTTCCTTGACCACAAGCAACCGCGCCCCGTCACGGGACGGGGCGGGCCTAATTGCGATGAGCTCTTTTGGAAGCTCGAAATCGAACTGATCAACTCTCATGGTTGGCTTTACGCGTCAGCGGCAACCTGCATTTTGATGATCTTGTCAGGGTCACCGTTCATTGAGAAGTCCATACCTTCACCGCGCTTGAGGCCGTCCACAAGGTCCATACCATCTGTAACCTGGCCCCAAACACTATATTGGCCATCAAGAAACGATGCGTCGCCGAAACAGATAAAGAACTGACTGTCGCCACTGTCTGGATCTTGCGACCGCGCCATTGAACAGGCACCACGGTGGTGCGGCTTATCAGAAAATTCCGCAGTAATTTTTTGACCCGAGCCACCCATTCCAGTACCGTCCGGGTCACCACCCTGAGCCATAAAACCGTCGATTACGCGGTGAAAAGTAAGCCCGTCATAAAAGCCACTTCTGGCAAGTTCTTTAATCCGTGCAACATGACCTGGGGCTACATCCGGCATTAATTCTATCGTTACCCGACCCGCTTCCAGATCAAGATAAAGTGTATTTTCAGCGTCCATTTTTATTTCCTTATTCGTTTACGTCAGCAGCAACCTGCATCTTTACAATAATGTCCGGATCTTCAAAAGCCGGGCCTTCACCAATTTTAATTTTATCGACATACCGCATGCCGGATACAACTTCGCCCCAAATCGTGTATTTTCCATCAAGATGTGGTGCAAATGCGCGAAGAATAAAAAATTGGCTGTCTGCGCCATTAATATCATTTGGACGCGCCATGGATACCATACCTTTATAGTGAGATAGATCAGAAAGTTCCGCATCAATCAGTTCGCCGTATCCGCCTGTTCTTTCGCCTTTTGGTGCACCGGTTTGGGCCATAAAGCCTTCAACAACCCGGTGGAAATACGATCCATCATAAAAGCCTTCACGGGTTAATTTTTTAATTTTAGTCACATGATTTGGCGCTATATCTGGGAACATTTTTATAACCACGCGGCCATAAACCAGATCAAGATATAAGGTATTTTCAGGATCAAGATCATCAGCCTGCGCAAAAACACTTGCAGGAATAAAAGTCATAACCAGTAGAGCCAAAAATGCCTTTAAAGATATTTTCATCATAAAGTCCTGTGTATCAGATTATTTTTTTCCAAGTTTGCCCAGCACGTCATCACGTATGGTACTGGTAACAAACTTGTCTATTTCACCGTCATATATGGCAATTTCCTTCACAAGTCGAGAGGCAATTGCCTGAAGCGCGGGATCAGCCATCAAAAAGACGGTTTCAATATCAGGATTGAGCTGGTCATTCATGGCGGTCATTTGGAACTCATATTCAAAGTCAGAAGCCGCACGAAGCCCACGAAAGATCATACTGGCCCCAACTTCTTCTGCAAAATGCATAAGCAAGCTGTTAAAAGGCCTTACCTCAATCGTTGCCGAATTTTCGTCAGAAATTGTGTCCATTTCGCGGCGCGTCATTGCAATCCGCTCATCCAGAGAGAACATAGGATTCTTCGAAGGATTGGTGGACACGCCGATAATCAAGTGATCAACCAGTCCAGCACAGCGCTTGATAATATCCAAATGCCCAAGGGTTATTGGATCAAACGTTCCAGGATAAAGTCCTATTCGTTTTTGAGTAGCCATATTGCTTACTCCTCAGATGTTGAACTCTCTTCGGAAGTATCTTCGTGCTTATCTGCACCATCTTCCACTTCTTCTTCATCATCATCATCGTCTGTTTCATGAATGCGGTCAACAGAAACTATATGTTCGTTCTCGCCGACCTTAAATAAGGTCACGCCCTGTGTATTGCGTCCAGCAATACGAACATCATGAACCGGCACGCGAATAAGGCGTCCATTGTCGGTCACCATCATCAACTGATCTTGTACGTCAATCGGGAACGCGGCGATCACGTCGCCGTTTCTGTCCGAGGTTTCAATATTGATAATACCACTACCGCCACGACCCGTGACCCGATATTCATACGATGATGTGCGCTTACCGTAGCCGTTTACTGTGATGCTAAGGATAAATTCTTCCCGCTCTTCAAGTGCAGCCAGTCTCTCAGCGTCAATTTCACTTGGTTTTTCAGGGTCTTCACCGCGACGTTTCGCTGCCGCATACCGCAAATATGCGACTTTCTGTTCCTGTTCCATATTGACATGATGCATTATAGACATGGACACAACCTCGTCGCCTTCCACGAGCTTAATACCGCGCACACCATCAGAATTCCGACCTTTAAAGAGCCGTACCTTAGTGGCTGGGAAGCGGATACATTTTCCGCCTTTTGCGGCGATTAACACATCATCGTCCTCTGAACAGGCGGCGACACCAATCAACCGGTCACCCTCTGAAAGGCGGATGGCGATTTTACCATTAGCGCGCACATTTGAGAAATCAGACAGAAGATTACGTCTTACGTTGCCTTTTGATGTGGCGAATATTGCATGGAGATCGCCCCAGCTTTCTTCGTCTTCCGGCAGTGGTAGAATGGTCGAAATGGTTTCGCCCTGCTCTAGCGGCAATAGATTAATCAACGCTTTACCCTTGGATGTCGGTGACCCAAGCGGCAATTTCCATACCTTAAGTTTATAAACCTGACCAAAATCACTAAAGAAAAGAATTGGCACATGCGTGTTCGACACAAACACGTTGCTAAGGACATCTTCTTCTTTGGTGGTCATACCAGAACGACCCTTGCCGCCGCGGCGCTGGGCCCTGTAAGTATCAAGTGCAACCCGTTTGATATAACCAGTCGTTGTCACTGTAACCACCATGTCTTCAATCTGGATAAGGTCTTCATCTTCAAATCCAAAGGCGTCAGCGGCGAATTCGGATCGACGCGGGGTGGCGAATTCTTCTCTATAGGCAACAAACTCTTCACGCATAATGCTGTAAAGCCGTTCGCGACTGCGCAGGATATCAATGAAATCCTCGATCTTTTCCGAAAGCTCTTTAAGTTCTCCACCAAGGTCATCACGGCCAAGAGCCGTTAAACGATGCAGCCTTAACTCAAGAATCGCACGGACCTGCTTTTCGGAAAGCTTATACTTGCCATCAACAATCATCCGCCCTGGCTCGTTGATCAGCTCAATATAACCAGCAACATCAACGGCATCCCAATCTTCACCAAGCAGCGCTTCACGCGCAGCCGCCGGGTTTGGCGCTTTGCGGATCATTGCAACAACTTTATCAAGGTTATTAACAGCGATCACCAATCCAACAAGAAGATGGGCGCGGTCACGGGCTTTAGCGAGCTTAAATTTGGTCCGGCGGGTGATTACTTCTTCACGAAAACGGATAAAATGTTCAATAATATTCTGCAAGTTCAGAACCTGCGGACGCCCGCCACAAAGCGCCAGTACATTGGCGCCAAAGCTGGTTTGTAGCGGTGTAAAACGGAACAACTGATTAAGTACCACATCAGCCACAGCATCACGTTTTACTTCAACAACCACGCGCACACCGTCACGGTCACTTTCATCACGAAGGTCTGAAATACCATCAATTTTTTTGCTGCGCACACAATCGGCAATATTTTCAATCATACGCGATTTGTTGACCTGATAAGGCACTTCGCTGATTATAATCGCTTCGCGACCCTGCTTAAATTCTTCAATGTGGGTTCGCCCACGCATAATTACGGAACCACGTCCTGTCATTTCCGCTGATCTCGCGCCTGCGCCACCCATTATAAGGCCGCCAGTTGGAAAATCAGGCCCCGGTACGATCTCAACCAATTCTTCAAGGGTGATTTCAGGATTATCTACATAAGCACAGCAGGCATCTAGAACTTCACCAAGATTGTGTGGAGGGATATTTGTTGCCATACCAACCGCGATACCGCCGGCACCATTAACAAGCAAATTAGGAAAACGAGCAGGTAAAACCGTTGGTTCATGCTCACTTTCATCGTAGTTTGCCTGGAAAGTAACCGTATCCAGATCGATATCTTCCAGAAGGCCACTGGCTGTTTTCGCCATACGCGCTTCGGTATAACGCATCGCCGCCGGTGGATCACCGTCCATGGAACCAAAGTTACCCTGACCATCAATCAACGGCAATCTTAATGAAAAATCCTGCGCCATGCGCACCATGGCATCATAAATCGCACTATCACCATGAGGATGGTATTTACCCATCACGTCCCCAACCACACGCGCCGATTTGCGGTATGGCTTGGTCCAGTCATAGTTATTTTCATACATGGAATAAAGGATGCGGCGATGAACCGGCTTTAACCCGTCCCTGACATCCGGAAGCGCCCGGGAGACGATCACGCTCATGGCGTAATCAAGGTAAGAGGTCTTCATTTCCTCTTCAATAGTTATGTTGGAAATGCTCTCATCCGGAACTTCGGATACAGTATTATCGGTCAAAATAAAGCCCTTTTGGAATACTTAAATATATTAATTTTCCTATATATTTTACGACGTAAAAAACACAGGAAACCTGACCTCAAATTTATACTAAATATAAACCCCTATAGCAAGCAATTGGGCACAAAAAACAGTCTTTTTACGAAATTAAATATTACTGTTTTTATTGAGATTTTTTATCGTTTATTATCAATCTATTAATCGATTTTTTTAAAGGATAAAATAAGACCTAGTTTAGAAAATAATTAAACGAGAATCCACCAATGATCGCCATGGTAAAAATCACCCCTAAAAATGCCAAAAGAAGCGGCCAGTTAAACAGCTTTTTAAGCAGGATCATTTCGGGTAAGCTTGCGCCACCACTACCGATGACAAGTGCGATAATTGCCCCGACACTAACCCCTTTCGCCATGAAGGATCCCATAAGCGGCAGCAAAGCCGTCACACGTATATAAAGCGGAATACCAATAAGTGCCGCCGTTGGCACAGCGGCCGGATTGTCAGGCCCAGCAACGTCGGCAAAGAAATCCGCAGGAACGAAGCCATGAACAATAGCCCCTATCGCCATAGCGACGGTCATATATGGCATCATTTGCCTAAACAGGGCCCAAGTATCACTCCAGGCATTTTGCCAAATAGAAGGCTCCCTCTGCGCCACCGCGGCCCCAACGGATTTAAGCGGCGCGGCGCCACATGATTTCGCCTTGACCACAAGCATGTCCTGCTTGACATAACGTTCAAACCCGAACATTTGCAGTAATATTCCGGCAGCAATCGAAATAGAAAGCGCCAAAACCGCATACCAAAGCGTTACCGTTAAGCCAAGAACCGGAATAAACAACGCAATCACAATTGGATTTAACAACGGGGAAGTAAATAGAAACGTCATCACTGGCCCAAAGCCTGCCCGTGCCTTAAGCAGTCCCACCAGCATCGGAATCGTCGAACAACTGCAAAATGGTGTCACCGCACCAAGTCCGGCAGCAATAAAATAGCCACGACCTTTGCGGCCACCAAGAAGGGCCTGTATTTTTTTCGCTGGTAGTTTCTGATTGAGCAGCCCAACAAAATAGCTGATCGCCAAAAACAGCAAGGTCAGTTCTAAAAATAGCTGGATAAACATCCTGCTACTTTCAAGCAACATCATTTCAATTTCCGGTGTCATCATTTATTTCCTTTCGATATTTCCACAATCTTCGAAATATTTATTTTAAAAAAAACGGCCATTGCCGCAACTTAACCAATTATGATCGAAGCAGGTACGTACTTCGATCTATGCGAGCTACCGTCCCAAATAAGTCGGCCCGGACCATCCTCCCGCTCAAACTTGAATGTACCGGTAGCCTAAGCGCAAGCGCCGGCGCCTGAGGCCAAACTTAAAGCGTACAGCACTCCGCTTCAAGAAAGCCAACCACGTCACGAAGGGCGTCCAGTTCAGCATAACAATAAAGCGTGCGACCATCCCGTTCCTGACGCACAAGCCCAGCATTTATCAGCCGGTGAATATGATGAGAAAGCGTCGGCCCGCTGACCTCAAGCCGTTCCTGCACATCACCCACGGGAAGGCCATTATTACCGGCACGCACCAACAACCGATACACCGACATACGCGTATCATGCCCCAGTTCCGCCAATCTTTTTACCGCCAGCTGCTGTTCCAAATCACTTTCCTTTATGCATCACACGACTCACTAACCAAATCAACATAACAAAATTTAATCGATATTTCCATATTTTTCGAAATATAGAAATATATCACCCGACATCTAATGACTTCTCAACAACAAAAACTGTGCTCCCTTACAAAGAAAAAGAAAAATAACAATCACGACAATAACCGCTATCGACCCAAAGCGGACATAGGATTATCCCTCATTTGACATCCCAACTACCGAGTGCGAGGATGTGCCTCACAATCCGAGAGGGGCTTTCACAATGTCAGACTTTGAGAATGATGGCTTTACAATTATAGAAAATCTGCTGGTCGAGAAAAATATAGCAATGCTATCTCAGTCTATTGATGGCCACAAATTGCAAAATATAAAAGGTGGTTTTAGAAATGCAGAAGAGCTGTTTCCTGAAATTAAACGGCTGGTGTGTAGTGATATGATGCTTGGAGTAGCCAGTGAATATCTTTTGGGCAAACCTAATTTTGTTCGTGTTATAGTTTTTGATAAAACACCCACTAATAATTGGCTAGTCGCCTGGCATCAGGATAAAACTGTAGCCGTATCTGAAAAAATCGAAATAGACGGGTGGGGACCTTGGTCGATTAAAGGCGGAACTTGGCACGCGCAACCACCACTTGAAGTTTTGGATGATACTATTGCCATTAGGCTGCACCTTGATGAAACGACGATTTCCAACGGTTGTTTGCGTGTAATTCCTGGCAGTCATAAACTTGGATTATTGGCTACCAAGGAGGTGTCTCATCACGTTTCAAGTCTAACTCCGGTCGATGTTGAGGCTCGGATTGGTGATGCACTTGTAATGCGTCCTCATTTGGTACATTCATCAAGTAAATCTGAGTACCCATCAAATCGTCGCGTTATACATGTCGAATACTCGGGGTATCAACTTCCTGATGAACTGAGTTGGGCTTAAATTCATATTAAGAGTAACTGTCTGCTTTCGACCCAAAGCGGACGTTGAGAAAAGGCGAACCGTCGCTGCCTACTCGGGAGTTTCGATAATCAGTTTTTGAATGAAATCTTCGTACCGAATAATTTTGTACTTTGCGCGGTGATCAATATTCTCGCCTTCCTTCACTTGGCGAATTTCTAGATCAATTGGTTTATAAGAAATTCTCACACCCGACATTCTATCCAAATACATCATCCACGTATCTCCATATTTCGAAGAGGAATATTGATCAATTGGGAACAATCCCTCCCAATCTCTTACTCGATATGGATATGCTGAAACCTTAGTAACAGGTAAGTCAGAAAATTTAAATTCTTGCACCCTTTGCGGTTCACTATTGTCTGTCGCTTGTTGGTTGATAAAATTTTCAAATGGATAAAAGCACATATTGTCATCGTCTGTTTCAGTTGTTTTGAACGCCACGATCAAGTGTTCTTGATCTAAATCAGTTATAAACTCATCACTGTTGATAAATAATATGACATTACTATCTTCACCTTTATAGCTCTCGAAAATGTCAAAGTGGATTGCCCAACCGCAGGTTTTAGTTTTCTCGTTAAACGTAATTTTGATCGGTTCTTTTTTTACAACTTTCCCTCGAGCTATTAGATCAGCATTCGATATTATTTGATGTAATGAAAGTAATCGAGGGCTTTCAGCAATCACTGCGTTAGGTACAGCGAAAAAAGCACTAAGTGCTAGGATTATGAAATAGAAGCGCATTTTAAATTATCCCCTGAATGACAGTTGATCGTCAATCATTATATAGTGAACAACATTTCAAGGAAAGTAATTAAACTTTAGAAAAAATGGTTGAGCCGCGAACGTCCGCTTTGGGTCGAAAGCAGTCATTTAAATTCTAAAAAAAAGCCCCGGCAAACCGGGGCTTTTCTATTTTTTCTAAAACGGGATTTCATCGTCGAAGCCGGAACCGCCACCGGATGGGGCTGATCCGCCGCCTCCTCCGCCTGAACCGCCACCTTGGTTAAAGCCGCCGGATCCGCCGCCATCTTGATTAAACCCGCCACCATCACCGCCGCCGCCTTCGCCGCGACCGTCCAGCATAGTCAGCTCGCCGTTGAAGCGTTGCAGAACAACTTCAGTCGTGTATTTTTCTACGCCGGCATTATCGGTCCATTTGCGGGTTTGAAGCGATCCTTCAACATAAACTTTGGAACCCTTCTTAAGGTAGTTTTCAGCAACTTTACAAAGATGCTCGTTGAAAATCACCACCCGATGCCATTCAGTACGCTCGCGGCGCTCGCCTGTGGCACGGTCTTTCCATGTGTCGGATGTGGCAATGCTCAGCTGAACGATGGGTGAGCCGTCCTGTGTATGACGCACTTCCGGGTCACGGCCCAGATTTCCAATCAAAATTACTTTATTAACGCTGCCCGCCATAATGATATTTCCTTATCTAAAATTCGAATCTAATTGCGAATACCATAGCCACAGTTGAGCCAACTCGCAAAGGCTTTTTGAGGCTATTTTGCAAGTCTTTGACAAAAAGAACAAAATAAGAACTTTACTTTGCCCGAAAATGCTTTACTTTACCCGAAAATGGGGTAGAAAATACCGGTTCTTATTCATAAAAAGGGTATCTGAATGCTCACCGAAATATCCGTTCGCGGCGCAAGAGAACATAACCTAAAATCCGTCGATGTAGATATTCCCCGCGATAAACTTGTGGTTATCACCGGGCTTAGTGGATCGGGAAAGTCATCACTGGCCTTTGATACCATTTATGCAGAGGGTCAACGCCGTTATGTGGAAAGTCTGTCCGCCTACGCGCGCCAGTTCCTTGAGCTAATGCAAAAACCCGACGCCGACCATATTGAGGGGCTGTCCCCCGCCATATCCATTGAGCAAAAAACAACCTCAAGAAACCCCCGTTCCACCGTTGGTACTGTCACCGAAGTATACGACTATATGCGGCTTCTTTATGCGCGCGTCGGCATTCCTTATTCACCAGCAACTGGCCTTCCGATCACCAGCCAAACAGTGAGCCAGATGGTTGATAAGATTATGGAAATAGAAGAAGGAACAAGGCTTTATCTTCTCGCCCCTATCGTACGTGGACGCAAGGGTGAATACCGTAAGGAATTTATGGAACTTCTTAAAGCAGGGTTTCAGCGCGTTAAAGTAGACGGAGAATTTTATGAAATCGAAGATGTTCCGGATCTCAATAAAAAAGTAAAGCATGACATTGAAGTTGTGGTCGACCGGCTTGTGGTGCGGGACGGACTGGAAATTCGCCTTGCCGACAGTATCGAAACCGCCCTTGAGCTATCCGAAGGACTTGTTGTTGCGGAAGTAGCAACAGATAGCGCAGAGCGCACTTTATTTTCAGCCAAGTTTGCCTGTCCAGTGTCCGGTTTCACCATCGAGGAAATTGAACCAAGGCTGTTTTCTTTTAATAACCCGTTTGGCGCCTGTCCCACCTGCGACGGGCTTGGAAAAAAGCTTTACTTTGATCCTGAGCTTGTGGTGCCTGACAAGAAATTAACGCTAAATGATGGCGCGCTCGCCCCATGGGGCAAATCCAACTCGCCTTATTATGCCCAGACTCTGGAAAGCATTGGCCGCCATTACGGTTTTAAGACCACCACGGCCTTTGAAAAACTCTCTGAAAAAGTTCAAGGCGTTCTTCTTCATGGCAGCGGCGATGAAGAAATTGAAATCACTTATAATTCTGACAATATCAAAAGCTATAAGGTTAAGAAAAGCTTCGAAGGCATCATAGGAAATATCAAACGCCGTTGGCGCGAAACCGATAGCACAATGATGCGCGAGGAACTCGCCAAATATCAAAGCTCCACCACTTGCGATGCTTGCAATGGTCACCGTCTGAAAGCGGAAGCGCTAGCGGTAAAAATTGACGGTAAGCATATAAGCGAAATCACTGAACTTTCAGTAGGCCGGTGCTATGAATGGTTTCAAGCACTCACAGCAAAACTTACCGATAAAGAAAATGAAATTGCCAGCCGAGTGCTTAAAGAAATATCAGAACGCCTTGGCTTTCTAAATAATGTCGGGCTTGAGTATCTCAGTCTGTCACGCACTTCCGGCACGCTTTCTGGTGGGGAAAGTCAGCGCATCCGCCTCGCCAGCCAAATAGGCTCTGGCCTAACGGGTGTGCTTTACGTTCTTGATGAGCCCTCCATTGGCCTCCATCAACGCGATAACAGCCGTCTTCTTAAAACACTTTCCAATCTTCGCGATATGGGGAATTCTGTTTTGGTGGTTGAACATGATGAAGAAGCAATTTTAAGCGCAGATCACGTAATCGACATGGGTCCCGGCGCAGGTGTTCACGGCGGCGAAGTCGTCGCCCAAGGTACACCGAAACAAATCATGAGTAACAAGAAAAGCCTGACCGGAAAATATTTGAGCGGCAAGCTTTCTATACCTGTACCAAGTGAACGACGTAAAGGTCATTTTGCTGGAAAAAAACGCAAAGAGATCGTCATCAAAGGTGCGCGCGGTAACAACCTAAAAAACGTAACCGCAAAATTCCCGCTTGGGGTTATGACCTGTATTACTGGTGTATCGGGGTCCGGGAAATCAACACTGACCATTGATACACTTTATAAGGCGGTCGCCCGTAAAATAAACCGCAGCCGCGTCATTCCAGGCAAACATGACGATATCACCGGGCTCGAATTTATTGATAAGATCGTTGAAATTGATCAAAGTCCGATTGGCCGCACACCACGGTCAAACCCTGCCACATACACAGGAGCGTTTACACCGATCCGTGATTGGTTTGCTGGCCTTCCCGAGGCAAAAACCCGTGGCTATAAACCAGGAAGGTTTTCCTTTAACGTAAAAGGTGGTCGCTGCGAAGCCTGTCAAGGCGACGGTGTGATCAAGATCGAAATGCATTTCCTTCCCGATGTTTATGTAAAATGTGATGTCTGCAACGGCAAGCGCTATAACCGCGAAACGCTTGAGGTTAAATTCAAGGGTAAATCCATTTCCGATATTCTCGATATGACCGTTGAGGACGGAGTTGAATTTTTCGCCGCCATCCCGTCTGTTCGCGATAAAGTCAAAATGATGCAGAAGGTTGGCCTTGATTACATAAAGATCGGTCAGGCCGCCACCACCCTATCCGGCGGCGAAGCGCAGCGCGTTAAATTATCCAAAGAACTTTCAAAACGCTCAACTGGTCGTACACTTTATATCCTCGACGAACCAACCACAGGTCTCCATTTCGAAGATATTAAAAAATTGCTCGAAGTCATCCAGGCTCTGGTCGATATGGGTAACACTGTCATCATCATTGAACATAACCTTGATGTTATAAAAACGGCCGACTGGATTATCGACATCGGACCCGAGGGCGGCAGTGGTGGCGGAATGATCATCGCCGAAGGGACGCCGGAAAAAGTTGCCACCGTGAAAGAGAGCTTTACAGGTGAGTATCTACAAAAAGTCCTGTAAATTAGATTGATCTAATATGCTCCAATTTGGGGCACTTTATGGTGAATAATAGGTTAATACTTCATCTATTTCTACGAATCAAACTGCCTATAAAACAAATACTTCTCTTTCACATTAGTAAGTTAACCCATTGTTTTTATTCATATTTATAAAGATATGAGCATTTAAGAAACAAATTATTATAAAATTTTCAACTTTGTTAACTTTTTGTTAACTAATAGGCCATATATTGATAATATTACAGATGCCCAAACATAACTGTAATACCATAATACTCAACTTACTCCATTTTGATGCGCCTGCTTTGCCCAAGCAGGCGTTATCATTTTTGGGCTACTCTTTTCCAAAAAATAATGCTATCAGCATGCCGAACTTGGTATTGGACAAAAGATGAGCATTTCCCCTATTCATATCATTGGCGGCGGCATGGCCGGTACGGAAGCGGCATGGCAACTTCTGTGCGCAGATATCCCGGTCATTCTCCATGAAATGCGCGGCGTTAAAAGCACCAATGCCCATGAAACAGATGGGCTGGCGGAAATGGTGTGTTCAAACAGTTTCCGTTCTGATGATATGGAAAACAATGCGGTCGGACTGCTGCATGAAGAAATGCGTCGGCTCGGCAGTTTGATGATGGAAGCTGCCGAAGTCACCAAAGTACCCGCTGGCAGTGCTCTTGCCGTCGACCGTGACCATTTTAGCCAGTATGTACAGGAAAAACTGCTTGCTCACCCGCTCTTTACGTTGGAGCGCGGAGAAGTCGATACGGTACCACCAGAAAGTTGGGGCGATGTCATCATCGCGACTGGCCCCCTCACCTCCGATGCGCTGGCACAGGCGGTGCTTAAGATCACGGGCGTTGACGAGCTGCAGTTTTTTGATGCTATCGCGCCAATTATCTACAAAGAAACTATCGACTTTAACAAAGCCTGGTTCCAATCCCGTTATGATAAAGGTGATGGTGCAGACTATATCAACCTACCGATGAGCAAAGATCAGTATTACCAGTTCATCGACGACATAACAGACGGTGAAAAATCGGACTATAAAGACTGGGAAACCGACATCCCCTTCTTTGAAGGCTGTATGCCCATTGAAGTCATGGCAGAACGAGGCCGCGAGACCCTATCGTTTGGCCCAATGAAGCCGGTTGGCCTTGATAATCCCCACTCGGACGAGCGCCCTTACGCCGTTGTCCAGCTGCGGCAGGATAATAAGCTTGGAACGCTCTATAATATGGTCGGTTTCCAAACCAAGCTTAAATATAATTTCCAGAAGGAAATATTCAGAAAAATACCTGGTCTTGAGAAAGCTGAATTCGCCCGTCTCGGCGGCCTTCACCGCAACACATTCATCAACAGTCCGAAACTGCTTGATGACCAACTGAGACTGAAATCTATGCCGCGACTTCGTTTTGCCGGGCAAATCACTGGCGTTGAAGGTTACGTGGAAAGTGGCGCCATGGGCCTAATGGCAGGTCGCTTCCTTGCCGCACAACGTCACGGCAAGGATATATCAGCCCCACCCGTCGTCACCGCCTTTGGTGCGTTGATTAACCACATCACCGGCGGTCACATCGAAGGAGCCGGAACCGCCAAAAGTTTTCAGCCTATGAATGTCAATTTTGGCATTATGCCCCCGCTTGAGCAGAAAAAACACGAATTGGACGGGCGTATGGTGAAAATTAAACGTAAAGACAGAAAGCCGCTCAAATCAAAGCGTGCCTTGGACGCCCTTGCTGTGTGGTTAGACGAGACCGAAAAGAGCCGAGAAAAATAACCGGCACTGGCGAGGAAACATGCTTGCTTTCTCATTGATATTAAAAGGATCATAGCCAGCCTTCTTAATCATATTAAGATAACTGTGGCTAAGTGCTGTTAGCAAAAATAGAGATCGCACATCTTTGCTGAGAGTGCTTTTTTCATCGGCAATTTGCTTGAGATACCGTTCAGCATTCTGACATAGTGCTCCAACCATGGCTCTAATACCGTCGGTCGCTTCCATGGAGAACAGCTCTCTCTTGCTCACTCCATATTCGTCAAGCAGGTCCTGCGGCAGCGAAAGCTTATTTAGGGAAATTTGATAGCGCAGGGCCCGTAAGGTACCGATAAGCCCCCATACCAGCCCAAGATCATGGGTGAGCGATAAAACACGCTGTTCCCGCTCCCCAAGCATCCAGGCCGCGATTTCCATTAGGTTTCCCGACGTGTTTCCCAAATAGCTTTCAAAATCACTGAGCTCAGCCGGGTTTTCATCATAGATATCCGCGGCTCTCGCATCAATCACTCTCATAAACATATCCGCCGTTAAGCCGTGCCTGTGAAATGCAGCATTTAACGGTAGTACCACCTCATGGTTTCGCGGTTTTCCCTCCGCTATTCCTTCAATGGCTTCTCGCCACCACTGCAAGCGTATCTCACCTAACATGGGCTCACTAACCGCTTCCCTTATTTTTGCGACTTCATGATTAAACGCGTAGAGAGAATATAGGTCTTCTCTTATCTCGGACTTGGCAAACAATGTTATTAAAAAACGATCATAATCATGCTTTTTAGTGGCGCTGGCGCAGTATGTTTCTATTTCTGACATATGCCTTAAATGACTGAAAAGCATAAAAGATACAAGAGTCTTTTTGACGCATGGTTAATTTACTGTTAAGTTTACACTCGTTCTAAAGAAACACACAGGGTGATCCTGAATATAAGGGACGCAGAACTTAATACTTTTTGAGAGGGTAAAATTATGGGTAAAATTTTAGAATCGTTACCACTAACCATAATCGCCGGTGTCGTTCTCACCGTGGTTATGATTTTCGTCACAGACGCAATGCAAAATAGCCAGATGAGCGCGCCGGAAGCGGCCGTATCTGACGCTATGAACAATATGTAAGGAGGAATAAATCATGGACGCAGAACTATTTCTAATTCGTTACCTCCACGTCATTAGTGGCATTATGTGGATTGGTATCCTTTGGTACTTTAACTTTGTACAAATTCCAAGTATGCCAAAAATACCTGATGAGCAAAAACCAGCCATCGGTAAAGTGATCGCCCCGGAAGCCCTATTCTGGTTCCGTTGGGGTGCCTTCTTCACCGTCTTCTTTGGTCTTGCTCTCGCATGGAGAAGCGGATACATGATGGACGCGCTAATGCTTAAAGAACCAAACATTGGTTTTGGCATGTGGCTTGGCCTGATCATGGCATTCAATGTCTGGTTTATTATTTGGCCAGCACAGAAAATTGCCCTTGGTATCGTTGAAGCAGACGCCGCCTTAAAACCGGCAATGGCAAGACGTGCAATGCTCTTCAGTCGCACCAACACAATGCTTTCCATCCCAATGCTCGCCAGCATGATCTCGGTGCAAAACCCGATCATGTAAGCTTCTGGGACTATAGAATTGGAAAAGCCGGACTTTTTAGTCCGGCTTTTTTTGTGGTTGAGATAACTCATTTCAACGTCTGCTTTCGACCCAAAGCAGTCATTCAATTTAAGTGCTATGAATAGTAAATAAATAAGTTTGACATCCTTATTAACATTTGTGCAATCTACATGTGTAAGAGGCATTATGAAAAAAATACCATGAAGAAAATAAAACCACTCGTACTAAGCGCATTTATTATGTTGAATGCCTTACCAGCCATCGCCCAAGTCAAGATGACTGACGATGAAATTCAAAATGTTATTACTTTTGCCCACAGTAGAACGATGGGGTTAGATCATTTTGAATTCTATACGGGTTTAAAGGACCTAATATTACCATTTAACGATCTATACTACAGAGTTGAGTTATTTAATGGGTCGCCTCGGGTCGTGTCTGATGAACTCATTAGGTATGACGGTATACTTTACGGTATCTCAGGAGAGAGTTACGAAAAGCGAGAATGTATAAGGGGAATAGCCACTGGCTGCAATGTTTCAAACATATATTATGCAAATCTAGTTGATAAAATCTCATTGAACGGTGCGGATGTCTTGATAGATGATTTTATCGAGATAAATGGTGAAATTGAAGACAGCGCACTCACGCGAATTCTAAAAATCGTAAATTCATCTATTGAAAATATTGTCACAGGCAATCTTATTGACGAAGTTGGAAGTGTGATTGGTGTTAAAATTGATCCTTATCTTACGGTAAATAGCAATATTTTAGAAAGAACCAGAGAGACTAAACCAAAACGAATTAGCACCAAAAAATCAATTGAAGGACATCGTTTTTACAATATAGCTTTTTATCCAAGTAAGCGGAATAATAGGAATGGATTTGAGTTGAGAATTAAATTTTCGGGAATTAATGGAAACAAAATACACCTTGAAATTTCAAGAGGGCCAGTTGTATAAATTTTTGTAAAATTGTCAAAACCCAGTGTCTGCTTTGGGTCGAAAGCAGTCATTCGACCTAATCTTTGATTTCGACGATTGTAGCACGCTCTGAGTGTCCGCTTTCGACCCAGACTGTGTGAAAAGTCCCCATCTTCTGCTATATTGGTT